>Ga0209187_1000160_pt1 | contig 146574 bp, 135 predicted proteins | sample BantaG_FD_187430 | JGI IMG/M metagenome (GOLD analysis project Ga0209187, IMG submission 187430) | Marine algal microbial communities from Bantry Bay, Ireland - BantryBay_4 metaG (SPAdes) (version 2) | ecosystem: Host-associated > Algae > Red algae > Unclassified | place: Bantry Bay, Ireland...
TCAGGCTTTGTATGATAAAAATAAGGTTGTGATTCCTCAGGATCAATATCATTTTTCAATGTATTTTGTTTGTAATCTTGCTACAACCTTATTCTTCTTTTGACTACTATTCGAAGATATGAGTTTGTAACTCAGGATTAAATCACTGATAGCTTTCTATGTTTAGGCAGATGGACAACAATTTACGCGACAGGATTTGATTAAAACCATTTTATGACCGACTAAAGAAGTCCAAGAAATAAAGTCTGAGACCTTTTAAATTGAAGCCCACATATAAATAAATGCCATTCGTGCAGTTACTATTTTTAAAGGCTCAAGTCAAATCCTAGTGGTTGAATTACCTTTAATGAGCATACCTCCAGTATCCCAAGCCATGTCGCTTGAAGGTTTTGCGATTAAGGAGCCCGTCTTCTCTTTCAATAAATTCCCGAATGTAGACAAGCAGCTAGGACCAGAAATGAAGAGTACTGGTGATGCGATTCGCTTCATTAAGGATTTGAAAGATCCATACTTTAGGAAGTTGTATAAGGAACGGAGTAGGCAAGCCTTATGATATGGCTCGGCTACAATCTTGAGTGAGACGGACTAAATTGCGAACAACTTCTTTAATAATTTAGGTATCTTTATTTTTAATAAACTCTCATTTATTAATGAAAAAAGTACTTTTAATACTAATTATATTACATGCAAATACTAGTTATGCCCAATGTTGGGAAACCATATCAGGTGGTGGCCTTTTTACCCTCGCGGTGCGAAGTGATGGATCACTTTGGGGATGGGGACAAAATAGTTTTGGCGAATTGGGAGATAGTACCAATGTAGATCAGGATTTTCCAATTCAAATAGGTACAGATTACGACTGGAAAACAGTTGCAGCAGGAGGCAACCATTCTTTGGCTATTAAAACAAATGGAACTTTATGGGCCAGTGGAGCAAACCCACATGGAGAATTAGGAGATAGTACAATAATTTTTCGGAACAAATTTATTCAAGTGGGACAAGATAATGATTGGAAGCTAATTTCTGCTGGGCAGAGTCTTTCTCTTGCAATTAAAACGAATGGAACTTTATGGGCATGGGGGCAAAATAATTACGGACAATTGGGTGTTGGATTAACCCCAACTCAAAGTTTAGTGCCCATTCAGGTTGGAAATTCTAATGATTGGAAATTTATAAATGCCGGTCATGCATTTGGCTTAGCAATTAAGAATAATGGTTCGCTTTGGACTTGGGGATATAACATTAATGGGCAATTAGGAGACGGAACAAATTCTTTCAGACATTATCCAACACCAATAGATACATTGAATTCAAAATGGCTCTCGATAAATGGTGGTAGTGATCATTGCATTGCACTTAAAGATGATAGCACAGCATGGGTGACAGGTTCAAATGCTTATGGTCAACTTGGAAATGGAGGATTAGTTAATGATACTAACCGACTAATTCAAATTGGTACGCAAAAGTGGAAAACAGTTTCTGCTAGCTATTGGTCGTGTAATGCTGTAAAAAGTGATGGTACTTTATGGTCTTGGGGGAGAAACCAATATGGACAATTGGGAGATGGTACACAAATAGATAAAAGTATTCCTGTTCTAATAAGCAGCGATACCGATTGGTCTAATGTTAATTCTACTGGAAATGGGACTCATGTTGTAAGTATAAAACAGGATAAATTTATTTGGTCATGGGGTAATAATGGAAAGGGACAAGTTGGGATTGGAAACGCGAATTCATTTTTCCCGAATATAATTAACTCGGTAAATTGTTACCCTCTCTCCTCTAATACTATTAGTAGGAACCAATGCACTTTTAAATTCTTCCCTAATCCGGCATCAAGGTTTATTCATTTTGCCGACTTAAAAAAAATTAATCAAATTCAACTTGTAAATATCCATGGTCAACTAATAAGAGAAATAAATGTTTATAATTCAAATTTTATGACAGATATAAGTAATTTGAAAAATGGTACTTATTTTATACGATTCCTTGGAGATAAAACTATTCAGGTAAGAAAATTAATAATAAGTCATTAGTCCACGCTAACCATCTAGGTGTAGTTCAAGCCTACCGGCAGGTGCAACTACACCTAAATATCTCCCGATATCCTAACTTCCTCCCTAGCGATCCGGTGCCCCTTTAGGCGAATAAATCACTCCTAAATATTACCTTTACATCTCACTAACGACTTGCTTCCTTCATTCGTTACTATATAAAAATAATATTATGTTCAAATATCTTGTTTTATTCATTACAATTTTTCTTTCAAGCCACGCTCTGGAGGCGCAATATGTTCCAGATTTATCCTTTGACCAAGATGGCTTCGTGAGATCTAATGAAAGTTCTACATTCTCTCAACAAGCCTGGAAAATGATCACCCTAGATGATAATTCAATATTAGTGCTTGGGGTTATAAATAATGTACAGTCTGTTTGGAAATTGGATGAATATGGTGCTTTGGACAATTCCTTCGGTATTAATGGAATTGCTCGAGATTCACTCGGAATAAACATTGCGCTCATCGACATAAAAACCGCAGCCAATGGCGACATTGTTCTTTTGGGTTTTGAGCAAATCCCCTCCATGACCAATCATCCAGATTCATCTAAAATTTCCATTGCTTTGGTAAAATTTACGCAGAACGGAATCTTGGATCTCAACTTTGGCAATAATGGCCTCGTTCTAGACAAACCTGCACAAGGTCTAGAGTTTAAACCATACGGGTTTTCGCTCGACAAAAGACCTAATGGGGACGATGGAATCTATGTAACTTCAGCGGCAATACAAACAAACGCTCTTCAATGTAATATCGCTCAATTGTACGTCACTAAATATCAGCTTGACGGTAGCCCAATGACTTCATTTGCAAACAACGGAATATTGACAAAAAATGCGTACGGCATGCACCCCAATGCTTTGAATATGAATGTTGAAATCAAAGACCAATCATTCAGACCTGATGGAACACTTTTTCTAACTGGATATCTTAATGCTCAAGATTCAATCTACTTCGCAATGAGCCTAACGCAAAACGGTTCAATGAATAGTAATTATTCAAGCACAGGATTTCAAGGGATTAAACACCTGTCTCTCGCCTCCAACGTGAATTATCACTTCAAAATTCTCGACAATGGAAATTTTGTGGTTCACTATGAGACTCTCGTCTCGAGTGTATGGAGAAAGGGTATCCAATCTTTCGACTACTACGGGCAACGAAAAACAAATTTCGGGTCGAACGGTAGCCTTCTTTTGACGTACCTTGACAGAGGAACGGTATTTGCCAGTAACAATAACATCCGATATATTGGAGGAGTTAATAATAACAGCTTAGACTATGCAGTATATTCTACAGACAGCAACGGTCATTCAATTTCAAGTTCTACATTCAATGTAGACACCAATGGGGTCTTTGCTCCTTACTACGGGCCCACGAGCATGAACGCCCTCGGTCCAGCATATTATTCAGCAAATGACGAAATTTTCTTTCTTTCAAATTTCTATACTTCTGATGCTAATCAAAACTTTGAATGTTACTTTTTGCTCAATAAATTGAAATGGGGTGGACAATCACCACTTGCTACAACTGATTTAGCTAAAGAAGCGACATTGATCTTGTACCCTAATCCAATTTCAGAGAATCAAATGCTGCATATAAAGTGCGATGAAGTTCTTATTAAAATAGACATCGTCAACAGTCAAGGACAAATTGTATTCTCCAGCAAACTCAAAAATGATAAGAGCGATTATGTTTCAATCCCTTCTCTTGCAGCCGGTACATATTATGCTCGCATAGAGAGCGTAGGCCATGTGCAGACAAAAAATATATTTGTAAAATAAAATCGATAATTTTTTAAACTAAAAACAAACGACGCCTAAGCTGATCCCGAAAGCTATCGGGAGTAAGTTAGGATTTATTTTTTCGCCAAACAAACCCTCCATGTTTTTTGTGCTCGAGTCCTATAAACATGGAGGGTTTCGGATTCCGAGATTTGAAATAAACCTAGTTCAATTTCTTCTCTCCTCTCATGACGAGTAGCAAGCAGACAATAGATAGCAGCATACCCGCAATGCCTCCATAAAATTGTGGCATCGCATTGAATGTATGGCCTGCGTATAAAACGAATGATAAGTAGAGCATCATAACAATAATGTTCATGACGGGAGGGTAAGCTCCTTTACTTTTCCTTAGAGCAGAGATATTTAATAGACCAATAATGATGAAGGAGGCTCCCATCATAAAACTCATGAGTCCCCAAGTATTCCAAGGGGCTTGTTCGACTCCCATCAGTAGAATAGGCTCACTCAAGGCTTCTTGAACATGTGGCGCAACTAAGTCCTTAAAATGAACAAAGGTGTGCAAAGCACCAATGGCGATAGGCATTACAATACCGACGATAAGAAATAGAATATTAGCTGTTCGTTTCATAAAACTCTTGCCACTAATTTAAGACAAAAAACAAGCCAAGTGGGTGCAAATTGCATCCGCACTTTTTTATTGTTTGAGTGGAATAAGCCATTAGGGTTTCAATCAAAATTTATTCCTCCGTTTCAAAAGATATACTCACCCTGCTTCTTACGCGCGTGCCATTTTGCTGAGCTGGTTTCCATAGTGGCATTCTTTGAATGGCTTGCTTCATCTGAAGGTCCCACTCAAAATTTATGGATTTTACCATTCTAACATTTAGTGGATCAATAGTACCATCTTTATTCACGACAAGCTCCGCTACCATTTCTCCTTTCATTTTGCTGGCCACTTTATCAGTAGGTGCTTTTACATTTTCTCGCAACCAGGCCGCTAAAACTTCTTTCCCACCCGGAAACTCTGGCATGACTTCAGGCCACGAATAAACAGGGCCTGGCGCATCTTTAGGTTCGAGAAGTTCAACGGCTTTTTTAGAGTTCCATTTAAGACTAGGGATTTGAGTTTTCTTTTCTTCTACAATTAAATTCACTTCTGAGTCGAATTGTCCTGCCCGATGATTGTATAAAAAATTTTGCAATACGCTTGGGAGCTCGCGATAAAATGGGTCTCTAGATTCTTTTTCTTTAATCCAAAAACCGGAATCATTCAGTTCGTAAAGAGCGAGCTGCGAATAAAGAAATTCTATGTCATTTCCATTATGCACAATGCGTGACATTTTTAACTCGTAACTTTTATTGACATTTTTATTTCGTAGATAAATACTAAAATAAACACGGTCAAAATTATATTTCATACCGTGGCTTAGATCCACTTCTTCAATCACTAATTCCTTCCATTTAAGCCCTAATTCTTCACTAGATTGATGGACTTGCTTCAATCGCTTGCTAAATGCAATTTTAGACTGGCTGATATAATTTTTCACTTCTGCACTTTCATTGTCCTTTGCCGACAGAACTTTAATTGAGTTCAAATGTTGATTGGCAATTTTATCTAATTTCCCATTGGCAAAATCGTTGTAAAATTCACGTGCAAATTTTTCGTAATCAGGCTGTTGAGCCTTGGCTCCAGTAAAACCAAGTGCTGAAAGTAATATTATTACGGCCATCTTCATAGTCCAAAAATAAGGAAAGCTCCATTCTTATTCCAATGTGCAAATTCTATTTGCTATGGTGCATTTCAGTAGATAGAGTACTTTTAAAACATGAAGCACCTCCTTCTCCTTACACTGATCATCTTTAGCACTGCATGCTATGGACAAACCTATGATGAAAAAGAAATAAGAGAAGTTGTTCTCAAGTATCAAAATGCCATCAGAGATTTTAACTTTGAGACAGCGGGCTACTGCATCACGGATGAATCCTTCGAGAGGTTGTCGATGATTGAAGAATCACTAATAAATTATGGTCCTGAGGTCAAGCAAGAAGCCGAGAAGTACATCAAAAAACTAAAACATTCACAATACGAAGTCATAGATATCTACTCTATAAATTATCGAGAGGCTCATGTCGAAGTTCGTGTGGACGATGATAGAGAGAAAAGAGACCCAAATGCAATTGGGACAATTCGCTCTGACCTTCTTGTCGTAAAAAAGCAGAGAGGGAAATGGCTTGTCTCTCTCATAGATGAGGTCGAATTAGTTCCATCAATCAGCAGATAATCGCACCGCCACACAGATTAAATCCCAAAATAAATATTTCTAATATCTACAAAATGGAGCTCGACCGCAGAATTTTGAAGATTCACTTTAAGCAGTAAGTAAAAATATAGCACGCTTTAATTTCACTTATATATATAAGTGAAAATATAAAAAACTATATTTGCACTTATGCAAACAAAGAATATCGAAGACTTTGAAGCTGGCAAATGGGTAAAATGCTTAGAGTATAAGAGTTTTAGCCCAAATCCGATTCATTTGCAATGGATTATACAAAATCCTTCCATTCAAGATTTGCTTGGCAGAGCTGATCGAAAGCTAGGACGACTAGACGCCTTTTCCCAACTCATTCCTGATATTGACTTTTTTATAAAAATGCATATTACCAAAGAGGCAACCGTCTCCAGTAAAATTGAAGGAACCCAAACATCTTTTGAGGAAGCCCTAAAACAAGAAGAAGAGATTAATCCTGAAAAAAGGGACGATTGGAATGAGGTCAATGCCTACATAAGAGCAACGCATCAGGCTATGGAAGAAATGCAATCGCTTCCAATTTCAAATAGGCTGATAAAACTCACGCATAAAACTCTACTAAAAAGTGCGAGAGGCAAAGAAAAAAAGCCAGGGGAGTATCGCGTTAGTCAAAACTGGATTGGGCCCAGTTTAAAACATGCTGTTTTTATACCACCAATACATGAAGAAATTCCTAAGCTGATGAAAGACTTAGAGCAATTTGTTCATAGCGAGATGATGCGTATACCCATTCATATACCCCACCTAATCAAAATAGCCATGATACACTATCAATTTGAAACCATTCATCCCTTTCTCGATGGTAATGGAAGAATCGGTAGACTATTGATTACCTTATATTTATTAGATAAAGAAATTCTACAAAAACCCACCTTATACTTATCAGATTTCTTCGAACGGAATCGAAGAGATTATTATGAAAATTTAATGCTCGTTCGTACTAAAAATGACATGCTTAATTGGCTGCAATTTTTCCTACAAGGAATCATAGAAACAGCCGATAGCAGCATAGATAGTTTTCAAAAAATCATAACGCTTAGAAATGATATAGAATTAAATAAACTTATTTTACTTGGTCGAAAACAAGCCGACGCAAAAAGATTGATTAATGAACTGTACAAGCATCCCGTTCAGAATGGCAAACAGATTGCACAAAAACTGGACATCGCACCCTCGACAGCTAATCGTTTAATAAAGGATTTTATGGAACTAGGAATACTTAAAGAGCTTACCGGTTTTAGTCGGAATAGATTGTTTGCCTTCGAAAAATATATTGGCTTATTTAATTAGAATAATTATGAATAAGTAAAACAGCACGATTACGAATCGAAACTATATCTACTCCAAGGAAACCTACAAAAAATCCAAAATCTGCTTCTTGAAATACTGCTTGCCACCAATAATAGTTGACTGAAGGCTCGTAATATTTTCAATATCCTCGAGCGGATTTTTATCCAATAGAATCAAATCGGCTCGCTTGCCTACTTCAACAGTTCCCCATTGATTTTCTTGCTTGAAAAACTTAGCACCATTGATGGTCGCAGATTGTAAGATGGTATAATTATCAATGCCTAAATCACTCCATTCCATCATTTCCTCCCAAAGATTAAATCCAGGCGCTTGAAAAGGTCCGCCACCATCGCTACCCACAATCAATAGGCAATTATCATCGGCCATTCTTTTCAAAATTTTCTTATTCTTTTCAAAATAAACTTGACGTTTTTCTCTTAAAGCCAACACCTTTTCTTCACCACCTTCCTCAGCAATTTGCATGGCATATTGCTCGGACCAATCTTCTGTAAATTTCTTGGGCAAACATCTATTGGTCAAACGATTCATCACTTCTTCTGGATATTGCATGTGCATCACCATGGTCTTGAAATCAAAGGTTGGACAATTGAAAACATGGTTTTTAATCGTTTCTTCCAAAGCCATGTCCAAAGTTGAATCAGATTGAATGCTCACATAGGCCCCCAAATGTTCAATGCTTCTAAAACCACTCTTGAGTACTTTTTTCACTGAAACAAATTTGCTTTTACCATCCTCCTTATAAATTGGATAGTGCCCACAAACAATTATATTATTCTTCTTCGCAGAAGCCATGAGGACATCAAATACTGCTTCATTAGAAAGACTAATCAACTTAATAAATGTCGCGCCTTTAGCCTGTACAGATAATATGAGACTATCCATTTGCTCCTTAGTCACCTTTTCTAAATCACGAGTAATTAAGTGGCTATAGTGCATCATGGGCGCCATTCTATCAGCATTTCCATCGAGTTCTGCCTTCAACTCAAATTGTGAACCATGACTATTTTTCATTAGACGAATGTGTGTGATACCAGCAGCAATACTCATTTGCAATAATTCATCAATGTATTCTTTTGGTGGCAAGTGCACATGCATATCTGCGAAACCTGGCATCAAATATTGACCTTCAGCATCAATGACTTCAATACCTCTCTTGTTTGAAAATTTATCAGTAGAAGTAATTTCTTTAATCAAGCCATCTTCTATGAAAACGGTCTGCGATCTATCGACATTATCACTCGTCATGGAAATGACATTGACATTTTTAATAATTAAATTCTGTCCGAAGGATGTAACAGAAACAATAAAGCAAAAAAGAAGAAAAGATAAATTTTTCATAAGGTTTATGTTTTTGATTTGCTCTTCATAAACATAGTGAGCAGAAAAAATGGAAACGGAATACTTAGTGCACTTAGAGTATAGTTAACAAAGCAGCTACACTAATAAGCATTTTACCCACAAGTCAATATTTTCCTATCTATCTCAATAATCTCTTGAACGAATGAGAAACTCCTTTCCTTTATGGGACTCCTCATCAGCCTTTAAAACGTTTAGCAAAATCAATTCATCCCTTTAAATGAACGAATCTGAAAGCACTCTGGATGCGAATAAAGTTTAGTAGTGCATGAAAAACAAAAAAATAGTACTAACTTAATGGGAACAGAAGTCGTCAATGAAAGTATGAAAGTCCTTGTATCACTATTCAGTTTGTTGCTGATGAGCCAAGTCGTCTGCGCGCAGCAAGATCATAATTTTGCTCAAAATGGACATTATAATGTCAGCTACAGTAGTACAAGCCCAGACTATGTGTATTTTCTAGTTGCAGCAAAAGACGGCGGTTTCTTCTATGGCACTTATGACCATGATTTAGAAAAAGCTTACATTCAAAAAATTCGACTGTCGGGTGAGGTTGATAGCTCCTTTGCATCTGGACTCTTTGAATATCATCCTGGCATTCCAATAGTTTCCCTCTCCTTCTTTGATATTAAAGAACTAAATGATGGTTCCTATTTAGTTGGAGGAACAATGCAAGGAGGAGGTCTTGCAGGCTCGTATGCTCTCGTTCTCAAATTGGACGCACAAGGAGATCTGGATCACAATTATAATGTAGATGGACGAGTGACCTATGCATATAATTTTTTACCCAGCCAAGGGAGACAAATTATACTTGATGCAGATGAAAAATTTTGGATTGCAGGAACTTATGGCGTTAATATTTCCATCTCACGACTTTTCGTCGCAAAATTCAATCAAGACGGTACGGTTGATCAAAGTTTTGGGAGCAATGGAGCTATTGCTAGAAATGTATTAAACAGCACTTTTTTTATTCCAGCCCACTTTACACAGATTGGGGCGAATAGTTTCATGATTTTGGGAGCTGCCACTGTTGGACAGTTTACTCAAGATGTTGCTCTAAAATTTAGCAAGTCCGGAATTTTTGATGCCAATTTTGGGACAGCGGGCGAAAAGGTCTTTAGTGGTCATCCAACCTTTCGTTATTCTAGAGTCACTAAACATAAAAATCATCTGTACCTGATCGGTGCATTGCCTACTAACATTCCCAATCAAGGCAAAGCTGCAGTTGCGCGAACAGACACTAACCTCATCTTAGACCCTTCCTATGCCACCGGTGGAATAGACTCAGACTTTCTGAACACAACGGATCTGCATGGCATCACTTCGGTAGATATAGACGCGGCAGAAAACATTTTCTTCTCCGGTGCCCATTTCAAGAGTAATGGAGCTGATTTTGTGATCATGAAAAAAGATTTAGCCACAAATAGTTTCGACCCTTCATTTGGGACTAACGGCATCCTCTATGTTCGAAACAATAATTCAACAAATGACTTTTGCAATTGGGCTTGTTTACTAAAAGATGAAAGTTTGATTGTTGGTGGCCAGTATTACCCAAACACTTCTACTATACCCGATCTCACTTTTTGTCGAATTTATCGACAACACTCCCTCGGGCTTGAGGCTGTTGAAGAATTGAACGGGATTTCCATTTACCCCAACCCCAACAAAGGACAATTTTTTATCAGAGCTGAGAAAGAAGTCCAGAATGCTGAGTTGAGTATCACTAATTATTTGGGGCAAACAATAGTCAGCAAAAAAATCAAACGATTAAAGCAGGAACTAATCGATCTTAACTCCTCCTCTCCAGGAGTTTATTTACTCAATATAAAATCTGCAAAGACGCGAAAGTCTTTCAAAATTGTTCTGAAATAGGATGGATTTCTACTTTTAGCGCATTTCCCACTTCAGATCTTCATCGACCTGCAAATCTTTATCCTTCAAAATGGCTGTAAATCCATGCGCATCCTGCAAAAACCTTATGGGCTCCTAAAAATATCAGCCCTTCAATATTGTCTCCATACGCTCGGCATGTTCGCCGATAAAGACTTCAATGATATACGAATTGTCCATTTTACTCAATCGGTAAATGACATCCGAATTTTCTCTTCCAGTTAGAATTCCATTGAAGGTTTTTTCAGAAAGTATAAGCTTCTCATATTTCAATATTAATTCAGTGATAGAATAAACTTGACCTGTTTCAGAAATGTATTGATCCATTTTATCATGGCGCAAGCCGTGTTTCTTTTCCTGACCCTTCCGACCTCTGCTTGTGCGATTGATATGTCTTCTGCCATAATGATTTCTCAATCATTTTTATGTGTTTGTCTTGCATTTCTCCAGCTTTGGCATTCAAGTGTTCGGCTACCACTCCTTCACACTGCCCTTTGCAAAAAAATGAAAAATATCCAATTTTATAATCCGTCTCTAAATCACCCTCTCGGATTTGCAAGCCTTCGCCTTCATCAATTACTTGTACTTTGTATACAGTTGCGTATTATAAATGAAATCAGAAGCATAACGATCATTATCAAGTTTTTCATAGTTGTTCAGACTACAAAAATGAACAAAGGTCTAATTGGTAGCATAAGAATAAACAAAACGCTTAGATGTAGAGCTCTATCTAGAATTGCCCAGAATCTTAGCTGCCTTTGAACACATTGTTTAGCTTTACGACATCATTATGGCAGAAGACAAACCAAGGCTCGCGAGATTAACGGCTATTATGACGCAGCTACAATCAAAGCGAATAGTCACTGCGCCTGAGCTGGCTGAGAAGCACAATGTCTCCATAAGAACAATTTATAGAGACATCAGGACCTTGGAGAAATCGGGCATCCCCATTCTCACGGAAGAAGGTAAAGGCTACACACTTATGGAGGGCTATAAACTACCTCCAGTGATGTTTACCGAAGAGGAAGCCAATGCCCTACTCACTGCCGAGCAAATCATTTCCAAAAACTCCGATGCCTCTCTGATTCAACAATACCAAGCTGCCATTGAAAAAATTAAGGCCGTATTGAAGTACAGCCAAAAAGACAAGGGCGAATTGCTCAGCGATCGCATTCATATTAGAACGCAAATTGAAAATGAACAAAGCAGCAATCACCTCATCCCAATACAATCTGCTATCACAAACTATCAATTAATGCAATTGGAATACCTCTCGCTGCAACAAAAACGGAGTAGCAGAAAAATTGAACCTTTTGCGCTCATCCACACCCAAGGCAATTGGATATTAATCGCAAATTGTCGCCTGAGAAACGACTTTAGAGCCTTCAGATTGGATTGTATGCAAAAAATATTTGCCTTAAATGAGACCTTCAAGCCCCATAAACTCCCCCTTCAGGACTTTTTCGAAGAAAAAAGAAAGAAGTGGGAATCGACCCCTGACACACCCTTGACATAGCACGGCTAGACATTTGTTTTAAATCAAAAAGATAAAAACAATGCAAAAAGTAAACATTCAAGCTTTCGACATCATCGGAATCGCAGTACGAACAACAAATGAAAATGGAAAATCAGCTGAGGACATCGGCGCGCTCTGGCAAAAATTCATGTCAGAAGGAATTGCAGACAAAATTCCAAACAAAGTAGATGGCAGCATTTTCTCAATCTACACAAACTATGAAGGTGATCATACCCAACCCTATGACACTATCTTAGGTTGCAAAGTCACTTCTTTAGAAGAAATTCCAGAAGGAATGATAGCCCAATCCTTTGGAGGAGGCTCATACGGAAAATTTGTTTCCAAAGGTGATTTAAATAAGGGCGTAGTCTTTGGAACATGGAATGAAATTTGGGAACAAAAACTAGATCGAGTATTCACAGCCGATTTTGAAATCTATGGCGAGCGCGCTCAAAATCCGAGCGATGCTGAAGTAGATGTACTCGTAGCCTTAAAAGCATAAGAAGATGAAGAAAATTACATTCAAATCAACCGACGGGCTGCTCATGACGGCAGACTACTATCAAGTGAAGGCGCACAAGGGAATTATTCTCTTGTGCCATCGTTCACATTGCAATCGTGCTGAGTACAGAGAAACAGCACCAAAACTAAATGCGCTTGGCTACTCATGTCTTGCGATTGACCAACGTTCATGAATGAAGGTGTTTGGAGAAGTCAATGAAACTAAAAATAGAGCCAAGGAGCAAAAACTTCCTACAGGCTATCTAGACGCCAGACCAGATATCGAAGCTGCCATAGACTATGCCTACAAACTAAATAAGAACGAAAAGATTATTCTACTTGGTAGTTCTTACTCTGCTGCCTTGAGTTTGCTTATTGCACAAGAAAATAATAAAATAGCAAAACTCATACTCTTTAGTCCAGGAGAACATCTTAAGGACGTACAGCTCGCGAAGGCTAATGCAAACATCAATATTCCCATTTTTGCTACCTCAGCCAAAAAAGAGATTCAAGAGACCACTGATATTCTGAAATACGTGGAGAAAAAATTAGTCACTCAATTTAAGCCCAAAGAAGAAGGCTTTCATGGCTCTAAAATATTGTGGGAATCGGTAAAGGGGTATGAACAGATTTGGAGGGCTATTGAAGACTTTTTAAGGTTACACTAAAAGGTAAACATCTTCGATCTCAAGCCCTTCTCCGTCGTAGTTTTTTGAAAGCGCGCTTCGAATATTTCAACCATCCATAAACAAAAGAAGATCGCTACAGAAAGCATGAGGACTTGCTGCACTTCCAATAGCATTGGAAAATCCCATTTGGTGAAGAATTGAAATATACTAGAGATAGAAAGTAGGAATAAACTCAAACTAAACAAGCCGAGGTTTTTAGAAAATCTCGGCTGAGACTGATATGAGAGGCTCTTCTGTTCCTGAATTCCTGCCATGATTTTATCTTCCAAGTGCGCAGGAAGCTCTAGCTCTTCATAAGTATCAAAGATTACCTTAAAATCGTCTTTCACATTTTCATTCATGCTCATACTAAATTATAACTTTTATTGATCACCGCCTTCAATTCTTTTCGAGCGCGGTATAAACTCGTTTTTACATTGGCCGGGCTATAACTCGTAGCCTGAACAATTTCCTTAATTGACATCTCTTCTAAATAGAACAAATTCAACATTAATTGCGCATGCTCAGATAATTTGGCCAAACTCTTGTGCAGCATTTGTTGCAATTCATTCTTTTCTAACGCCAATAACTCATCACTCAATCGAAAGAGGTCCGGAGTATTTTCAACGACCTCTTCATTGTTCTCCTTATACAAAAATCGTTTATTGGCATTAATCAGTTTAAATGATTCATTGATGAGGATTCGCATCAGCCAAGTTTTGAAGGTACTACGCCCTTTGAATGATGATAAATTTTGAAAGGCTCTCATAAATGCATTTTGCATGGCATCCTCAGCCAAGCTTTCATTCTGAACAATACCCAAAGAGACCCGCCAACAATTCGTTGCATACGAACGATAGAGCAATCGAAACATGTCCGATTGCCCATTTAATACTGCTTGTATGATTTGATTTTCTTGCAATTAATATTTTGAAACGCTTCCAATACCTTGAGAATCCATTGACTTCACATTCGCATCACCTGTATAACGAATACTGCCCACCCCAGAATTGACCAAGGAAATTTCCTGTGCAGCGTAGACATTTAAAGAACCTACTCCTTCGTTGATTGCCTTTAGCACCTCGACCTTAAAATCTGCCGCTTTGACGGAGCCCACTCCATCATTTCGAATCTCTGCATTTTGTGCGCTCCCGCTAAGATTCAAAGAACCTATGCCTTCATTATCCGCTGTGACCATATTTCCTTGAACCGCAATGGTCATACTGCCCGTTCCGCGATTGCTAATATTTAAATCATCCGCCTCAATCATATTGGTTGTTTTAACAGAACCTATGCCATCCATTTCAATGCGCTCTAAACTTTTTACGGTAACAAATACTTTCACTTCACTAGATTTTGGCAAATTAAAAAATCGAAACCCACTGCGCAATGAGGAAAAATTTATCTTCAATACACCATCATCAAAGTTTGAATTGTTTTTATACTCATTACTATGGTATTCATAGCGCACTTCTTCTTTTTCTCCTTTGCTAATGCGCACATCTACAATTCCATCTGCAAGGATTGAATGAACTCCTTCTACTTTTTCTGTAGTGTTCATATTCGCACCATCTTCTGAGCTCACGCCAAATTGGGATCCGATATCTGTAGCAGTCGTCACGAAAAATATCGTAACTGCTAAGGCAATTAGGCTCAAGCCTAAAAATAATTTTCCTCTATTCATGGTTTTGTAATTTATCGTTAGAAAATAAAAAGCTCTTGAGCACATTTGCAATGCCGAGCCAGAATAAAATGGCGCAAAGAATACTGATGCCATCATTTGTATGCCACTGTTGCGAAACGGCATAGCCTGTCAAAATTCCCAATGCGATTGCGAGAAAATTAATTCCTCGAGAAAGCGGCGGCTCTTTTTTGGAGCTTTCAATTATTTCAGGTGGAACCATGCCCCTCTCTATCATGAGTTTGCGCTCATCCATGATTCTAGATTTCTGTCTATAGTATAAATAGATCGCAATGATGGGTATGGCAAAAGTGAATACGATTCCAAATAATGGAATCAGTAATTCAGCTTGGTAGTTTAAGAGTGTAAGTGTCATAATTAAAATGATTTTGTATTCATTAGATACAAGATGGAAAAAAAAGGTTACAAAATATTGAAAGAAAATTTATAAATGCTGAAATTGATTGGGAATCAATGGTTTAGACTATCTCGAGTTGCCAAAAAACTAATAGGTGCTTAGCCTTAAGGTCGTTCTTTGGCCTCCATACTGCTGAAGAACCAATTGGTACAGACCTTTAGAATAGCCGCTTAGGTCTAAACTCAAATTTTTGTTGGTGAGGGTATTGCGCTCATAAACCAACTGTCCCAATTGATTAAAAACACTAAGTTGCTTGACCCCTTCCAAGGAGTTCAACTCAAATCTACCTCTACTAGGATTCGGGTAGATTGAATAATTGATCTCAGTCTCTGATCTGTTCAATTCAATAATCTTAGAATATTGAAACTGGTGGTTCAGGTCATATTGCTTCAGGCGATAGTAAAATGTTGTATTGGCCATGCCTTCAACATCCAAATCAAAGTAATTATACAGCTCCATCGAATTACTGTACCCTCTTGCTTCAACAAGTCCAATTTGGTGAAAGTCTTTTCCATCAGTTGAACGTTCAATACTGAAGTAATCCGAATGTTCTTCCATAGTCGTGGACCAGCTTAGTTGAACACTCTTCCCAAACCAAGTTCCATTAAATTTTGACAGCTGAACCGGTAGATTGGCATAAGGAAATGTATTGACCAATGCGTTTGAAATTTTAAGCCATCCAGATGAATTATTCCGCAGGCGTACTTTCTCTTGTTCTATATGAAAAAAGCGCCCGTTCGTATTGCTTGCATTAGTTGTACAGTAATTCGTACTATTGTTGACCAGGCGACTTTGAGTATTCCAAAAGCCCCGAAGGCGGGTCCAGCTTAAATCAATATGTGCAATTTTAAAGGTGAGCACACTGTCTTCATTGTACAAGTGAGTCGCAAAGTCACTCATATAATCAGGACTCGGTGTAATCTGTGTTCCATTGCTTAGTATAAGGTAAGGGTCCGTAGCCAATTTTGTAAACCCATGGAGTTGTATAAAATGAGTATTCCCAAAAGCGTTCAGAAAATGTTGAGTGCTCTTCTGGAAAATTGAAGTAGTCGTATGGGCTAAATCTGAAATTGCGTAAGCTTGTGCTGTGCTCGTGCAGGCAGTTGTTGTTCCAGAGCAAGTCGATAGCATTGAAAAATTATTGCAGCGATGCGTACCGCTTAAGAAGAAGGCCATAGATTCACTTTTCCTAAAAACCCAAACTCCTTGAGTTCCAGTATTAGCGTCCTTTTTGGGATGTGGACTCTGAATAACAAGCGGTCGCTTATAATTGGGGTAATATATGTATGTGCCCCAATAATTGCTCCCCATATTCTCTAAGATATAGTAGGTTCTTTGCGGACTATAGATTGTATCAGTAAATTCCACTAGCTGATAAGACAGCAAAGCCGCTGAATCTGCCGCCGCATTATAATTTCCCGCGAGGAGCAGAGTAAGGGTATTATCCCATGTTTGTAATTGACTCAGATTGGGGTCAGCAAAGTCATTTCCAGCAGCACCGGGCATTGATGAGATTATAAAAAGGGTATGCTGATATAGGGAGCCTGTAATTTGTACAGTTTGTGCATTGGCAGCAGAACTGAGAAGCAAGAGTATAAAAAGGATTCGAACAAACACTAGTTGCTAAAGATATGTCCTTCTAGTCCTCCATTTGGTTAATACGTTCTCGGCATTGAGTAATGTCATCATTCTATTGAGTCATTGACAAAATAGAGTCCACAACAGTCTTATAAACCAACTATCCTCTCGATTACACCAAAAGATAAGTAATCAGAGCAAAACACACAATCTCAGCATTGCGATTCTGACATTGGTTATAACTATGTGTTCAAACCAAGAAACATGAAACACATTAATCTTCTCATACTATTTCTAGTCGCATTTCATTCTAATGCTCATGCACAATGGAAAACTAAAAAACCGAGCAAATATATGACGACTGATAAAAAGCCGGACATTAGAGATATTAGAAATAGCACAATTAGTAAAAAACCAACACCGGCAACAACACAGACAAATGGAGTCAACAACATCAGCGGTAATTATACTCAGGGAGACTACTATATCTATATTTCTCAAAAAGCACGCGCAGTTCATGGATATATCGAAAAGCGATCTGGAGAATCGGTCGGACTATTTTTTGGGTCCTATAATTCACAAAACGGAAGGTTTACAGGAAGAATGAAGTCTATTATCAATAATGACTATAGTAGAAAAGGACTTGGACGTTTTAACTTTCAAGTTCAAGGAAGAGGAAGCAGCCAAGCTGTGAGATTAAGTCGCCGAACTGGAGGAAATGTTACAGCCACAAAAAGACCCTCCATTAATTCACAAATAATGAAGTTAAATAAGTCTATTGTCCCTAGAAATGCAGCAGACCCTATTGGCTATTGGACAAAGTATCGAGGCGGAAATTCTTCAGATCGAATTTATTATTTCATGCAAGATTGGGGGCGCGATTCAGTTATAGGAATAAGTTCATTTGCCATGGAAGGCTCACCTGACCATGCCACCTATAGTACGAGAATGTTTGTTGGCAGTGCCAGAATGAACAGCAATAGAAGTCAAATGGAGATCAGGGGACTTGCTCTCCCAATCGGGAAGGGAAATAGTCGTGAGTACAATGCATTCATAAGCAATACCAGGGGGACTGAGTACACATGGGAGACATTTGATATTGCCAATCAAGGTTTTGCAGAAAACATTATGAGAGGCGTCGGTTCTGATGTTACCTATCGAAGAAAGGATATTTTTAAGCGTACTTATGCCATTGACCTAATAAGTATAACGCAACTTTCGAGTGATGCCTGTAATAATAAAAACGACTACTATGCCTTCACAAGATTTAGTCCTGTAGGAGATCCGGGCGGAAATAACACTAAGATAAACTGGAAGTTACCTGAATCGCCAGGAATGGGTCGTGCTATTGGCTCAGTTTGGAGCAGCGGAGAGCCGAGAGTATTGCGTTCAAGAAGCGGGGAAGATCAGGTCATGTCTGTTTACAATGAACAATCTGCATTCTACTTCCGATTATTTGTAAGTGATGAGGATGATTTTACCTGCGGTCAAGATGATGACCCACTCGACATCACACCAATAAGCGGTGTTGGGGCCTTGCTACGAATAGATTATTACGGGAATGTTGTACTAACGACTCCTGATTTAAGAACCCAAAGAAGACTCGGAAGAATTGGAGACGTTCTTACCATAGCAGGAACCACTGGAGATCGAGCAAGAGTTCAACTAAGAATTCGAGTTCCCGAAAATCAATAAAAGACTGAAATGTTGTGTTTCGTCAAGAAAACGCAAATCCCATGAAAAAGAAAAGCCGTTTCAAAAACGGCTTTCTTTTATTTATAATATTTTGAATATTCAATCTAAAACAACTCAATACCAAAGCGCAATAAAATGCGTTGCTGTTCAATCAAGTTCTTCTCCACCGTCCACTCTTCCATAAAGTCTATAGTGTGATGGTCGAATTCTGTTTGTTTGTAGTTATAGCTGAGATCTACAGTATAATAAACTTCCTGACCGATTCGAGCTTTGAATCCCAGTCCAGCAGAGGCATAGTAGCCTAAGTCCTTTTCCCAGTATTGCATGTTTTGTTCTCCTTGGGGAGTCATCCAATCATTGCCAGCGATGATATTTAATCCGCCTTCAGCTAATACGAAAAACTTCTTCTTTTTGAAAAAGTACCGTCGTGCTGTGAGGTATAATGGCATAGTGCTGGGCATGCTGCCCCAACCCCATCGATTGAAGGCATAGTCATAAGAAACGCCAAGTCCGAAAAAGTAGTTCTCCCAACGCACACCATTAATCAAATTGATATAGGGTTGAGTTTGAGATGATTCCATTCGAATACCAATATGTTGCATGCCTCCATATTGTAGTTTACTTTTCTCCTGAGCTGAGAGCGTAGTTGAAGAAAGTATTAGAATGAGAATGAGAATTCTAGACACTAGTTCTGCATTGAAATTTCGCCAATCAATTGGATATCATCAGCATTGGTATAGGCAAAGGACTTGATCGCTGTTGGAGTAATCACTATAGCTTTCCCATTATGTGCAATAACATCCGTTGCCTTACCTACTGAAACTGTTTTCTTAGCGACAATATTATTGACATCAGTTGCATCCAACAATTTGAGTCCGCTATCACCATCACAAATGAACAGCAAATTATTGTCCATGCTTAATCCATGAGGACTATCAAATGAATAGGTCTTGATCAAACTTGGATTATTAATATCCGAAATGTCTAAAACATCTAGTTGATTTGTAAAGCCTTGACAGGGCGTTCCACTTCTAAGGGTAACGAATGCATGATCGTCATTGGCGATAACAGGGTCACAAGTTCGAATGTGACCATACTCACTGATGTAAGCAGGTATGGCAGGATTACTGATTGAATACATATACATCCCATCCATACTACCAATGAAGAGCTTGTCTTTGAAAGGATAGATGGTTTCTACATCCCATGAAACGTTTGTCGTATTCGTATTAACGGGATTGAGGCCATCGCTTAAATCAAATGTTCTCAAATCACGCTGGTCTACGGTATACATATAATTATTGACCAAGGTGAAACGTGCCATACTTCCGCCTACTGAATTATTGTCTCCGCTGTACATATTATCCATAACATTCCCAACCGTACCTCCTGTATTGAAAAAACTTTCACCAGTTATGAATTGCCCCTTATTACTACTATGTTGGATATAGTCTGCACTTACGACGGTATCTACGGCTATCCAATCGACTACCACATTGTCGCCATTCATTTCAAATCCATTATAGTAATTGCGGCTCTGAAAGACTCCTTCAACAACTTTCACCAAAGAAAGCTGTTGGAGATTACTAATATCAATTACGAAAAGGTCACTATAAGAATCTGCATAGAGCAAATTATTTCTTACCGCCATTCCTGTATTTCCTGGAATTGGAACAAAACCAACTTGGGTCATCGAGTTTCCATCCATGATGTGAATCCCTTTTCCCAATTCTGAGGCCAAAATATAATTATTGTAAAGCGCCATTCCACCCATATTCTTGATAGGTTGATCGGCTTGATATTTCACATTGTCTCGAACTTCTTGTTTGGTCGCATACTCAGGATAATATAATCTATACTCTTTAGTATGTTTGTCCTTCACACAAGAATTGAGCAAAACAATAATTGCTGTGAGCGCTAGAATACTTATTTTTTTCATCTTAATGTTTTTATCTTGGTCATTTTCAGATATTCTGATAAAGTGATAGACGCTAATGTGATACCAAATGTTGGTGAATGAGTGAATCTTTGGAGATTTTAACATTTGGTCAAGTGAAAGCCTTGCCCTACTGACTTTCCACCTAGGAAAATTTGCACGAAAAATCTTCTGAGCACAGCATTAAAAAGGGCCATGAAAAATCATGGCCCTTTGATTTACTACCTAAAGTTAAGCTAGTGAATTGAAATAAGCCCAGCCTTCAACTTCATCAACAGCAGTGTATTGCTATTAGGTTCTACAAGTCCAGAATCGTCTAAGTCTTGTGTCTGTTGAAATTTCTTAATAGCATTGAGCGTTGCATTTCCGTATTCACCATCTACCTCCATTAACTCACTTGAACCTGAGAGATGCGATGGAATACTATTGACTAGAGTCTGTATAGTTCTTACATCATCATTCTCATTTTCTCCTCTTCGTCCTACTGAAGCAGAAATGCTCAATGAAGCATCTAGTGTCGTGCTACCTGAAGGTGAACCACCTCCAGTGCTTCCCAATGAAATAGTAAATGATGGTGCACTTGAATATTCATGATCCGCAAAGCTCATTTGTAGATTATCCCATCCACCATCTCCAGATGTAGTGGTTCCGATGCGTACAAAAATTCTACTCGCATTCTTTAAGCTATTCCAAACATTTGCAGGAATAGTATAAGTTGGGTTCGTTAATCGCAAACTGTCAGCCCATGTTGCATAGAAATTCGTTGAATTTCTTCGACTGTTGTTTGCTGTATAGTCAAATAAAGAAGCGTCCGTAGCAAGCTCAATATAATAGTAAGGGTTTGCACCTTTATTTATAGAGAATGTTGGAGCTTCATCTATGGACCATGAAGAAGGTAATTGAACCGAAGGGGCGCTGCTCGACCCTGAATTACCCGTTGTATTACCCGTAGCTGTACCACCGGAATTAGCACTTCCACTGCCACTTGCAGAAAGAATAGTATAAGGTTTTTCTTGCTCAAAGATTGAATTCGTTCTTCCCAACTTCACGAAATTAGGTTTTTGATAATCTGGCATATTGCCCGTAATTTGATTATAAAAATTCATATAATTTCCCGAAAAATTTCCACTATTCCATGTACTCAAAAGCTCAGTAGTAAATGCGCCATTTACCGGACCATCATAACTGAACTGACTGTCTTGACAACCAGAAATAAAAATCAAACTTGCACCGATGGTATTGTCCGACTTACTGCCGGCCATTTGACGAATGGCATTGTACATATCTTTCTTTTCATTGTAATTTCTCAATCCAATATTAACGGGAATTGTTCTTTTCTTATTGTTGTTATATTGAACTGCTCTTTTTTTGAATTTACGTGATTCATATCGAGCAAATTCAGTTTCATTCAATTCGGGTTTTGCCTTTTTTGTTTCTTCTGTGCTCATTGTATGCATAAAGTTTCTCACGACTGTCCCACTGTGACAGCTATCTGAACTTACGATAATACGAACACCATCATTAAATTTGCTCCACAAATTGTACAACTCATTGTCTAGAAGTTCTCGATTCCAGAGCACCCATGTTTCATTTAGGCCATCAGTCTCCTCCCCAGTTTCGTCAGGAATTTGCCCACCATGACCGGAATAGGTTAAGAGATAAGTATCTCCACTTTGAAGTTCATTTGCAGCTTGGCTTATTTTATTAATTACCGTTTCTGCGGTTGCTTGTGCATCAAGGATTACGCTTGATGTAAAACCTTGGCTGTTTGCGATTCCCTGCATAGAATTTGCATCATTGATGCAACCAGCGAGTTCTCCGTCCCATCCACCATAGGCGTTAGGATCTACATAATTTAATCCGATGTGTAATGATATTGCTTTTGACATTGTTATTTTTTTTTAAGGTTTAAGTTGATTTATTAATTGATTGTTTATTTCTATTATGTTGCCATTGCTGGATAAATTCCAGTCGACCCATTCATTAGGAATGAATGCATCCGTTTGATCCAGAAAATTTAGTTTAAATGATATGACCCTATCGTTGAGATATGATGTTAGAGGCATTGGGAGCTCTAATATTAAAGGCTCACCACCATTCACTTCGGCGCTCAATTCTGCGTCTGAGTTCTTAAGCTTACAACTCAATTCCATGCGTCCTAAATCGGCATATGGCGAGGAAAGCGTTCGAACAAAAATGAGCTGACATTGAATATCTTCCATATAAGTATATATCTCAGTCATAGACTCAACCGAATTCACCAAACCATATTGCACTTCATAATTTGAATGTGAATTAAAGTCTATGTTTGTCTTTAATGATTGCCCTGCAATCATTTGCTCAGCTATAGGGTGAAAATAATTTTGTTCTAATGAATCACTTTCATGAATCCCCACAACATCAATACTGGTGAGCAAATGATTATGAATTTGCAATTTCCCAGAGCTAGTTGAAACAGACACACTTGATGATTCCAAAGGCCCTTGTACATTCTGCAGATTCAAGGCAATTGAACTCTGCAATACATTCCCATCAGTCAATTCACAAGAATAGCTCGCATGCAAACCATAGGACTCTACCATACTCATTATGGTCAGGGTATGTTCTATATTCCCACTAAGGCTTCCCTTGATATATGAACCCATATTTATGGTTTCAATTTCTTCGACGATTCCATTGGAAATTATCCAATTAAAATTATGCTCCGCTTGTTGCTCCGAAATAAATTCAATTATCGGTTCATAGGCTGTTCTAGCCTTCAATGATTGCTTTAAGAGGTACAATTCATATTCTGGGATATCCGCTTGCAAGGTAAAATTTAAGACACAGTGACTATTGTCCATCTGTTCAACGTCAAAGGTTGAATAGAGAAATATATCAGGCACACTTGAACCCTCATCATTGATAATTCGAGTGAGCACATAACGTACCGGAAGAATTAAGAATAAATTTGGGCTTTGGTTTGAGCGATAAACTTTATAATAATGAGATGCCAAATCCACAACTTCGGTAAACAGATTCGGTTTAGCACGACCTAACTTAAAAGGTTCTTGACAACCGACAGAAGTTGTACTTTGGCCATCGTCAAATTGAAAAAACTCGCCATACGACTCACATGGAAAATTGATTTCGAAATCTTGTTCAACTACAACACTCTTCTCTTCATACTTCTTCTCCTCAACTGTCGATTCTATCTTGAAAATTGGAGATTCAATTTTAGTGATTTTTGAATTCAAAGAAATTTTGTTGTTGGCTAAGGAAAGATTGTGAGCACCTAGTTTATGTGCGCTACCATTCGGTTTCAAAATTGATTTGCTTGCAGTCAAAAATGTCGTTTCTTCTACAGCCGCAGATCGTGGCTTTCTTGTCAATACTGGTATTCTATCTAATTTACCAGTAGATATTACTTCTAGCTTTTTGATTTCTTTATAGGCTTGAAAGGAATATCTAAATTTTAAGTAAGGTCGACGATGGTCGTCCGAGAGTCCTGAAATTGATGCATACGAAATCTTTACCCAATCATTATTAAGTATGTAACGGATAGAGACTTTTTCATGATCCACAACAACTTGCTCTGGCTTTAATTCCATCCACAAAGCCTCGCCATTTGGACTGAAGTATGGCATGCAAAGAGTGGCTGTTGAATTTTCGATGGGAACTGCCTTTTTTAGATTCGCATCTGAATATTCACTAGGAGTTCTAAGCGAAAGTTCAAAATTAATCTCGCCCTCGAGTACAGGCTGACCTGACAAATCCGTTCCAATTTTATTAAACTTCAAACCAAAAGGACTCTCCGCCATAGACATCCCATCTTGCGGAATTTCTAGTTTGAGATAATTTTTATACCATTGTACTTTACTATTCTTCCTATCCCTATATAGCTTGTCCCCAATCGATTTGACTATCGGCAAAGACTTGATAATAGGAAAACTTAATAGGCCTAGATGAGGGATAAAAGCGCTTGAGATAGACGCTGACAAGATTCCAAGAGGTTTTTGAGCAACGAGATTTAGCGGTATGGCTTCTGCCTCTAACGAATTATTATTCCAGGGATTTACGAGCTTTCCTTCATTCCTTAAATAAACTGGGGCTTCGATCACATTTCTCTTTTCCCTCTTTCTTTTAAAGATTTCGACATAAGCCTTACTGCTAAGGTCAAACTTCTTTTCTTTCACTAATTCCTCTGGTACGCATTGAATATATTCAAACAAGTCTTTAAATGGCATCACACATTCGAAAGTCCTCTGCATCTTCTCCTCTATACAATAAAAAGCAAACTCATGCTTCATTTTTAAATTCCCTAACCATGCCTCAAGAGATTGCATTTGCAGATCTAGGGACTCCCAAAAGAGATTTAGCTTCAATTTTGGCGCCAATCCAGTTCCTAAAACAGTTCCAAAGATTCTATCTTTTTCATCGAAGACTGAAATTCTTGAAGAAGAGTAAAAAATATCATTGTCAAAACTCTCATTCAAATTCTTTAGATCTAAACTCAAATAAAAGGTTCCGCATATCTTAGAAATCGAATCATCATTTTCTAGAAAAATCTCAATGGAATTCAAAGCGTCTTTTAGGAGAATTGGCATAGCCAATAGGGCAATTTCCCCGGAGTCATCATTATACCCACGCAACAATGGTAGGGCTAGTCCCTTCTCATTGATTTGGTTATGAAGTTTTAGATTTTGCATTGTCACGTGGGTTTTATGATTATTTGATTTCCTTAAAAGTTCTTTCAGAACAATTGCCGTTCACTGGAGTAGACCTTGGCGGATTGACAGTAGTCGAACTTGAACCTGGTGCCACTGGTTCACTACTAGGCGTTGTAGATGGTGGTGTCGGTTCTGGATTGCCCGCTGGTTTCCCTTTGTACTCCTTCACAATTTGTACACCTTCATCCTCAGGAGTTGGGACATTTATCATTAAAGGACCATTCCCAATTGAACGTGTCCAAGGTCCAATCCACTCCATTCCTTTCGTGAAAAAACTTCCTTTTACGATTGCCCGAACCTGATACTCATAAATGGATCTTACATCAGGGTTTGAAGTAAATAATGACCAGAATCGTCCTGTTTGTTGATCCTCATCTCCAAAAGCAAATTTGATCGTATCAAATTCATCAATTGGACGACCGTCATCATCTATAGCTCTCAGATAAACCTCCACGACTTGTTTAGAGCTTTCCAATTCTACATTTAGAGAAATCGGTCCTACTCTCACCTTTGCGGCTTTATCAGCACGCACTTCTAAGGTGATATCATTGACCAAACTTCCTTCTTCAGGATCCAATTCAATCATATTATCAGAGATTTGCATACTCACAAATGGATTGGCAGTCTGATCAGGAGCCTCTAAGAAGTGTACATTTCTTTTAATAAATGTTTTGTCCGGTTCCCAACCCGCCGGAATATTGTCGACATCATCGGCAAATTTCTGAGACATTGCAACGTTCCAAGTTGAATCTTCTGGGTCAGTTTTTTGGAAAACCTTTCCTTGCCACATTGTCTCACCATTCGTGTTCGGATAACCAACTTGTGCCGAAAGAAAAGCTACGGGTTCACCAGCCCAATTCTGATCAGGTTGTGGCCAATTCACAACAGGCTTTAAAATTCTACTCAGCTTCTTTGGCCAATCTTCCAAATAGACGGTGTGAAAATATAGATCTTCTTTTTCCGGATTTTCTTCAATAATATCTGCCAAACCTTCTAATGAACTGCTGATGGTATGATTGTGCAAATAAGTCATTTGACGCTTTTCGTGATAGTAAAGATCTAATGATGTAGAATCCCTTCTATACTTTAACGAAAGACCCGCTCCCCAAATTCCAAGTCCGCCAGATTCAGCTTGCGCTGCCTCTACTTCGGGTTGTGGTGGATCGAATATTTTTTGTTTTGCCTGGTCCATAAACTTTTGGAATACCAGATCCGTTCTCTCGTTTATATATTTTTCAATGTCTTCTGCCCCAGGAATTGTTGTATCAACTTTTACCTCAACTTCTATTCCTCCAGATATTTTCATCTTGTTAAATTCAGCTTGAATATCAGCCTGGAACCATAGATAACGCGCCGAAGCAGCCGCTGAGAAATGTTCAAAAACTTTATCCCAATTTCCACGGATAGTTATTTCCATACTAGGCAACCAAAACTTAGTTTGTAGTGCTTGCTGAACAAAAATTGGCGAATACGCGCCGTGAAAAGATTCCCATAACAAGGCAGCTGGATATGCTCCTACTAATGCGCTATATGCATTCTGTCCCATGGGATCGATGGAGCCATTACCCTGACCTTGCATTGTCCAATACCATGGGTCTAGCCCACTACTAGCATCTCTCGTTTTTCTGCCAAAATCCCGTGGCGTAAAATTTCTACTTCTTAGAAAGGGAGGAATTCCATAAGACTTATAGCCACTTTGTCTAGTTGGCCCAGATGGAGTTGCAGGTGAGGAAGGATCTGTAGTATCCGTTCCATCTTCTGGGAGAATCACTTCTGCATCAGCATTTGGTGAAAGATTTGAAACTGAGGTCGTGTTGGACATAATAATGACCGGTCGGAAATGCGGCTCCACTGGACCCCGAATGCCCCAAAAGAAATCATCCTTTGCTTGAAACTTTTCGATAATCTTTTGTTGGGAAGCTTCCAAAACGTGATCTGGTGGTGCTGATGTAGCAGTAAAAGCTAAGACGCCGCCTGCAACCTCTCGGGTTTCATCTCCCGTTACTCCAACTGTAGTTGAAGAATTTTGCACTCCTGAAAATCTGGTCATGCTAAACATGCGATCACCATCCTCAACCCCATTTTTTGTAGCTAGATGAACATAATTTGGCAGATAGTAAAATACGGGAGCTTTACCTTCCCTTTGGAGTTCATAGTTGTTTACATCTGGATAATAAATGAGTTCATATCCATCTTCAACTATTGGCTGAATGCCGCCGGCCATTGTAGGCCCTAATGCTGTTGTATTCATAATAATTAGTTTTTATTCAAGATTGTCTTGATTTGTGAAATACAAAATTGCCACGCACACTTATCGTCCACAAGAGGACGAGTCCTTGAATCTTACTAGGATTTTCCCTCATCGGAGAGAGGGGATTTTCCCCTATTTAGAAATTCTCATAATTCTCAGTCTTGTCTAAATTGTTCGCTAGACTGAGTTCCAAGAGATGATTTAAAGAGAGCAGATTTTATCTAGAATACCTTATTGAAAAATCAAATCCGATATTGTATTTTGGCGGCAAACGAATGAACCATGAAAAAAATTGCACCTCTTCTGCTGATCACAACGCTCTTCTTCTTAGCAACAACGATCTACTTCTATCAAAAACTAGAATCACGACAAGCCCTCAGTGAAATTTGCCAAAAACTTGAAAAGAAAAATATAAATAGTGAAGATTTGGAAAAATGTCTTGAAAAAATAAGTGATGAGGAATGCATAAACACGAATCAGGTATGCTGTGATGATGCATTTTATTGTGGGGTAGATGTAAAAACTGTAATAAAATACATTCAAAACTATCGTGACGATATTTGGCAATACTCTTCCCCTTATTTCTCAGTGGCAGGAAATCCTTACTCCTCAGATATTCTTGCTCGTGCAGTAGACGATGGCACAACGTATAGTGCTGAGGATTTTGATGCACGATTTATGGATATAGACTTGGATGAACTAGAGAATTACTTATGCGTTTTAAAAAATAGCGACGAAGCTGATAATATAAACGGTATACGCTTTTATTACATAAAGTATGATAAGACTGCATTTGAAGCGGATTATATCGACAAACACTCCCTGGCCCTTGTTCCCATTCAAAAAGATTTCAAGACTGGTGTCACAACTGCAGAAATGAGTCGTATAGATGTCAACTCTAAAAACGCTAGAAACTTCGTCTGGCTTCCTGGGCGTCTCGATTGTAAGCAGAATGTTCCTATTTCCAATCATAACCAGCTTTGCCCACCGTTCACAGGATGCATAACCAATACCCTTATATACGAAGCAGATAAATAGCCGTTTAGATTGTGGACTACTTTTTCAACAATCTTAGTTATGTAAGCGAATGTATTGCTCTATTGATTGGAACAATTCTATTCTTAATACATAAATCAAAAAAACTTGCTATCCTTCTTGCACTTTTGATTTTGGTGGTCGCAGCGGAAACAATAGGTAAATTTAACCCGATTCCAATCTTGAGCGGAAGTTCAAAATTAATTTTAGGCAACGCTATTCTATGGATTGAAATCACGCTATTCTTCTTGATTTATTATTTACTCATTCAGAATGAAAGAAGAAAAAAATTGGTATTATTCATGGCCATTGCTCATTCGCTCTTTTGCCTAATAAATCATTTTACCCTACAACCCTTTGATCTAGGGTATGCGAGTCATTCCTTTGTTTTTGGATCTATCGGGTTACAGATATGTATTATTCTATACTTCTTCGAAAGTATCAATAAAAATCCTACTGAACTCTTTAGAGACTTTTGGATATGGATTTCTATTGGACTATTTGTTTTTCTATCAAGTGAAATTCCAATCATGAGCATCTTAAACTATTTAAGCTCTAAACCAAATATGATTTCCACCATTAAACCCATTCTCATCCTAAAGTATTTCTTTAGCTCCATTTATTATTTAATGTATCTTATCGGATTCCTATGTATGAAAACGAAATAGTCTTTCTCATTTTTGCCTGCAGTGCGACCTTCGCTCTTATCAGCATTGGCTTTGTTACGCTCATGTACTTCTTTAATAAGGCGAAGAGAAAACATCTCATTGATCAAAAAGAGAAAGAACTTTACTTTTTAAATGAAATTCACAATGTCAAGACTGAAATACAACGGGATACACTAAATGCAATAAGTTCAGACCTACACGATAATATTGGTCAACTTTTGAGTTACACCAAAATCCACATTCAGCAATTGAACAAAACACATCCTAGTGCTAAACTAAATGAGATTAAATCAGTCATTAGTGAAGCGATAGCAGAGGTTAGGTCTATTTCGAAGACCCTACGCGTCGAAGATTTAGCAACATTTAAACTGACAGATGCGCTGGAAACAGAGTCTCTTAGGATCAATAAATTTGAAGGAATTAGTGCAACATTTAAAGCAGGTCAAATCAATGGTTCATTAAGTAAAGACACGGAAATTATTATATTCAGAATCGCGCAAGAATTCTTAAACAACTCATTGAAACACAGCAGAGCAAATGAAGTTCTTATATCTTTAGAGGATCAGCATTCAAGCCTTGTGATGGAGCTCTCAGATAATGGAATCGGGTTTAACTCTGAAAGCCAAAATTATGCTCAGGGCTCAGGGCACAAAAGTATGTATTCAAGAGCTAAGCTGATAAATGCAAAACTTACGCTTGAAAGTATAGAAAACGTAGGCACATCACTAATTCTGAACATCCCAAACAAATTATATGAATAATATCGTAATTGTAGATGACCACCCATTGGTAGCCTCCGCCATAAGAGGGATGGTTGATAATTTCCCAAAATGTTCAATTCTTTTCGAAGTGAGAAATGGACAAGAACTATTGAACAGAATCGCAAAACCTAAAAATATTCCAGATCTCATTCTACTAGATATTAGCATGCCCATTCTGAACGGATTCGAAACAATGAAAATTTTACATAAAGAATACCCAGACATAAAAGTTCTGGGACTCTCTATGAACGATGACGAAGAGACCTTCTTGAAACTGCTAGAATTGGGAGCCAATGGATTTATTTCCAAAACTGCAGAAGAAAGCGAACTCCACAATGCTATTAATGAAGTACTAAAAAAGGGCTACTATTATTCAGAAAATGTAACTCAAGCTTTATTTCATTCAATGCAATCCAAAAAGGAACCAGCCATCTTCTTGTCAGAAAGAGAAAAAGAACTCTTAAGCTATATCTGTACCGAAATGACTTATCAAGAAATTGCAAGCCAGATGTTCTTGAGCCCTAAAACGGTTGACGGTTATCGAAACTCTCTCTTTAGAAAATTAGACATCAAATCGAGAGTTGGTTTAGCTATGTACGCTGTCAAAAACGGATACTTTTCAATTGACGAATGAATCACACCTCCTCCAATGCCTCCAACAACTTCACCATAGCCCAAGTATCCATCTTACAATATTCTAAAAGATTGTCACGCGTCAGTTTGGGCAGATCGGCATAAGCATCTGTATTCATATAATTTAAGAAAGTATTGCTTGCTGTAAGACCATCTCCAATTTTCAAATTTGCATAAGAAAGCTCTGGCACTAAAGCAGGAAGTACATTTTTTATCGATGATTTTCCCATCATCTCTGGCGTATAATAGTCTTGGTTCTTGAAGGGAATAATCAAATCTTTTATTCTAGAATGTATGGACTCAAGCGCTGTGGCATATTCAGGAAATTGTTTTGAAAATTCTTGTATCCGACCCATTTCAAAGGCTTGATAATAGGCCAATACGGTTCCACTTGTTCCGCAATCTGCGATGAGCTGTTGAATGAGCCCTTTTCTAAAATCATCACCATCTGCATTTGCCAAAAACTCCTTATGTATAATAGGACCGCCTTTTTCCTCTTGAATGTGCAACGAGTATTGAAATGCAATTTGTGCAAAAGGTCTCACCCCATCAAATGGTGGAACAGCCGGATTGATGGTCTCGAAATCTAAAAAATAGATGGGATATTCCAGGGAAGCTAAAAAACTTTTGACTGCTTCTGGTCTAACAAAAGCCTCTCCACTTTTTTCACAAGCGACCTGCCTAGATTGAGTTTCATTTAATTTAAACCCCTCTGGCACATCCTTAATCTCAGTAATTCCTTGTGCGTATAGTTTCCAAGCTTTATCTCTAATATTATTAATATTAAAAACAGAATATTCTGGAATACCCTTCCAACAAGTCCCTCTAAAACTGCAGCCATAAGGATATGTACAATGAGGACCAATCTCAACTTCAGGCGCACTCTTTTGTTGAACCAATTCTTGCAATTCTTCGATTGTAGCTCGAACGTTATCCTGCAGCTCAAGGACTTCATCCGTAATATCTTTTTTAGCAAAGAGTTGATTTAAATCTAAAGCCCCCTGTCGTTCATATTGACTGTTAATATGAACGATGGAAATGGAATTCAATTCTATTCCAGCGCCATTAATCACATAGTATTGAATCGCGGCATCTTTATAATTGACTCCTTTTACACTACTGCTACTTTTCACTTCATATGCATTCCACACACCATCCTCTTTGACCAAAACATCCAAAGCCACCAACGTATCATGAAAAATGAATGTTGCCTCATAAATGATTTCAAGCCCTTGAGATAAAAGCTCAGCGGTCTTTTGCGCACAAATCTTATTTGGATATGGCTGTCCGGCAGAAGCATCAACTCCTCCTGGCCATAAATCTTGCGCCAATTCGCCCACTTGATTCCCTCGTTTGAATAGGGCCTGCTGGCTTGCAGTCAAGGGGTCTTGTAATTTATATTGATGGGTATACATCCACAGTGATTTAGCACACTGCATGCCTCGAACGACTTTTGATTTTGATAGCATAATGGTTTTCGTTTTCGAATATAATGATACAAACTCATCAAGCAGTGAGTTTGCGCAGCCTTAGATAAAATAAAAAGGCTTATTTTGAGAGAGGTATCACCATGAAAAAAATTCTACTCTTACTCTGCACACTTTCTTGCTTCCAAACACTCCAGGCGCAATATGCCGTCGGACATACTACCATTGTCTTCAATGATCTAACACGGAGCGGCGGATTTCCCAGTGGTGGACCTAATCGTAATATTCAAACTGAAATCTATTATCCTGCAATATCAGCTGGAACGAATACTCCAATCGCTTTAGGCAGGCATCCTGTAATTGTCTTTGGCCATGGATTCGCTATGGGCTGGGATTCCTATGCCCCACTCTATAACCACTGGGCAGAAAAAGGTTATGTGGTGGCGCTTCCAAGGACTGAAGGCGGACTCATCCCAGCACCCGACCATTTGGAATTTGCCAAAGACCTCGCCTTCGTTTGCCATCAAATGCAAGAAGAAAAAACCAAAAGCACTTCTCTATTTTTTAAATCTCTATCTGATGCAACAGCCATTGGTGGCCATAGCATGGGAGGAGGTTGCACCTATTTAGCTGCACCCTATCAAGTTGTAGGGATCAATTGCATGTTTAGCTATGCCGCCGCCGAGACCAATCCAAGTGCCATTCAAGCAGCAACGACTGTTGGTCAAGTTCCTAGTTTATTACTTAGCGGATCATACGATTGTGTAGTCCCCACACCAACTCAAGCAGAAATTTATGACAGCTTGAATAGCTCATGCAAAACGCATATCGAATTGACAGACGCTTACCATTGTCAGTTTAATGCATACAATCTCACTTGTGCAACAGGAGAGGCCACATGTTTCACACCGGGAGGGATAGGTCGTGATACGCAAATAGCCCGAACCCTAGTTTATACAGACAGTTTTCTTCGCTATCATTTATATAAAGAATGTGACGATTGGATGCCCTTCATGAATTTATATAATTCCAACTATGGCACATTGTCCTCCAAACAGAATAGTTGTACTGTCAATATTCCAGCATCTCCAACCCTCACTTTTAATGGAAGCAAATTAGAAACTCAAGCGATCTATTACTATCACGAATGGTTTGGAAACAACAACTTTCTTCAGGGCACTTTCGTTCCAGAATATACTGTAACTCAAAATGCAAACTATCACGTGCGTGCACTCTCGCAAAATGGTGGTTGTTGGCTCCAAAGTCCAAATTACTTATTGAACAATCTCAGTCTTGAAGGCGACTTAGTTGATCAAACCAATTTTACTCTGGGTTCATCCTTTTTGAATATCGAACATCCCAGTCTAATCTCTTCTAGTGTGCATGACATTCAAGGACGGCAAATCATGAAAGAATATGGCCAAAAACAAGCCTTCGACATAGGCCAACTCAGCACGGGCGTTTATGTTGTTATTATGGATTTTGGCTCTAGAGTTGAGATGCGCAAAATATTAATCCCTTAGACCAACCAAACAATATGCTAAATCTACCACTCATCATATCTAGGTATAAAACATAAGAGTAAGGTCTTAACTTTATATGAAACGAACTAACTATGATCATTACTACAACTGACACCATCCCAAACAAAACTGTGACTGAAATACTCGGCGTTGCCCGTGGAAGCACAGTGCGTGCTCGAAATATCGGTCGCGATATTTTCGCTGGACTGAAAAATATTATTGGTGGAGAAATTTCTGAATACACCAAATTACAAGCCAACAGCCGAGAGCAGGCTTTAGAAAGATTGGAAGAAGATGCTAGACGGCTTGGCGCTGATGCCATTATCAATATTCGCTTAACCACATCCATGGTAATGCAAGGATGTTCTGAAATCTTAGCCTATGGGACCGCTGTTAAACTTTCATAGTGGCCTATTACAGGGCCTCGTCATTGGCGAAGGTATAGTTGCTGCTCTCCTATTGGTCGCACTAGTTGTCTTACTGGTATATCAAGTAAAGAAGCGCGGAGAAGAGACTTTTGAGAAGCGAGACAACTAAGTTCTAAGTGATCCTCATATTTCTCATACCACTTAGCATCACAGCAATAATAATATATCTTGTCGTCAAAAGAATTGATGATAGGGGGAAAGAAACATTTGAAAACAGAAACAATTAAATTATGACAGCAATAATGGATTTACTGACAGAATTAGTGGCTTGGATTACAACAAGATTCGTTTCTGAACATTCCAAAATGTCCAACCAAGAGAGCGAAGCCCAAAATTGAGAACCCAATTAATTCATCACTTCTTCTTTCTTTTCTTAGATGACCTTTTCTTACTGATGGGCTTATCTTGAATTTTTGGGTTCGCTTTTGATTTATTCTCAAGCACTTTAGCTTTGTCTTTTAGCTCTTCTTGAACCTCAGGAATCTCAGCATTTTTTTCCTCAACTACTTCTGATTGCTTTGAGCCATCCTTAATGAACATTCCAAGCCCGAGTAGAATCAGAGCGATAATCAAATAACTCGAAATAGTCGTTATGCCTTTATATTTCGCGAAAGTTGCGGGCTGGAATTTGAAATCGATCTTATGATTCCCTGCAGGAATAAATAAACCCCGCAGCAAATAGTTTGTTTTGACGATCGGAACTTCCTTATTGTCGATATATGCCTTCCAGCCTTTATCATAGTAAATATCACTGAAAACAGCATACCCATCATTCGCATTGGCCGAGGTGTAGTTCAGCTCATTTAGACCATACTTGGTGAGCTTAATTTGAGCATCTTCTCCTTTCACATATTTGCTTGGCATTTTCCCCAAAAGAGCTTTGCGCATGACTGCACGATTCAATGGATCCCAAGCATTAGCAGAGCGCGCGCTATCCCCAAGTTTTGGCCCATTTAAAGCAAGCATTTCCTCATCTGCCGTATTGACAAGAGTTATACTATCAACAAACCAAGCATTACCACAAGCTTCGACACGAATAGGTTGATCGGGAGATTGTGGGGCAATAATATACTTCGTATTGAGCATTCGCAATACAGACTCATTCAATCCCCCTCTTAAATGAACACTAAGCAAATCTTCGTATGATTCCATTTTCGCTGGATGATATCCTCCAACCATTTTATGGTGCACTGCCCCTATGGCATCATTATAAGTATTTACAGATAAATCTAAAACTCTATAGTAGGGGTCAGGGTCTTGTTTTATAAGGTTATCTATCGCTCGTGGAGCAAACTGAGCCTCGTACAAATCTTCTTCTTGATACTTTCCTTCATTTAGATATCTATTTCCAATAAGAACAATATCTAATAAGAAAAGAACTGCCATGAGTACAACTGTTTTTTTCTGATCTAATTTCTTTTGAGAATAAAGCCACAGTAATAAACCCGCTGCTAATAAGAAAAATAGTGAACGCATAGCATCCTTAGTCGCTGCAGAACCTCGATCTGCAACAATTGCATTATAAACTTCATTGGCTTTTTGTTCATTCTGAAAACTTTGAGCGTATTGCTCCTTTAATTGAGTATCATTTTCCCCTCTGAAATCCAAAAACATTCGTCCTCCTACTCCAAACAGCAAGGTCAATCCACCGACGATGATCACGGCCTTTTTCAATTTATCCCACAACTCATCTTTTGAATGAGCTCCATACAAAAATTCCTGCAAGCCCATAAAGGCGAGCATCCCAAAAGTCAAACTTGGAATGACCATACACATATTGGGAGATCTGAAACTATTATACTTCGGTAGATAATCGAAGAGCGCATAATTTAATATTTGAAAATGATCACCCCAAGACATCATTATGCCCACTATTCCAATGGCCAATAAAACCCACTTCATTCTATTCTTAATGAGTAAAAGACCGAGACACATGAGAAGCATTGTGATAATTCCCAAATAAAAAGGTCCCGCTAAGGACGGCTGCGGGCCCCAGTATAATGGTGTATTGGCAGCAAATTGTTCTGCATTTTGCTCACCATAAGATGCAGCAATCACTTCATAGGTATTGGAACCTTCACCCAATTTAGTTTGACTTGCACCGCCATAAAGATTTGGTACAAATAAGGTAAAAGTTTCTCCTATGCCTTGACTCCAAGAGAAGGCATAGTCTTTATCGAGTCCGCCTTGAGGTTTCTTCTCTTTGTTGAGCATGGTGAGTTCTGAATTACCCCCTCTCATAGTATACTCATTATACTCGGCAACCAAGGAAACTTGCATCAAGCTCGGCGCGAGGGATAGTAGGCCACAAAAAATCATGATTACACTGGCCTTGATGAAATTTTTCCATTTACCTTCTTTAATTGCTTTGATGAAGTAGGCAATTCCCATTGCCAACATAATGAGCAATAAATAATAGACAATCTGGTACATCCCATTTTGTAAAGTGAGGGCAATGCCTGCCAATGCTAATGCTCCACCTAAGAAATACTGTCCTCGATAGAGCCTAATCATTCCAGCTAGAGCGATAGGCATAAAGGCGATACTCAACATTTTTGTTTCATGGCCTGCAGCGATTATTTGCAAATTATAAGAAGCAAAGGCATAGGTAACTGCTCCAATAGCCGCAATCCATCTCTTTACTCCAAGAGCAATGAGCAGAATATAAAAGCCCAACATTGCAAAGAATAAAAAGTATGCTGGTTTTGGTAAAATGTCTTGAACCAAGGATTGAACAGACATCATTGCATTGGGAACTCCCGTTAGATAAGATAAGTAAGTGGGCATTCCACCAAACATCGAATTTGTCCAAAGTTGCGTTTCTCCACTTTCTTCATAAGCCACTCTTGCTTCACTACTCATCGCCTTCCAAGAAGCATTATCATGAGTACTTAATACATTTCCTTGAAGAGCGGGATATGAAAACACTAAAGCAAGTGCTAAAAATATCAGTATTGAAATTCCGTGTTTTTTGAGTCCATTGAGGAGCCTATCCTTCATACGTTTTTCTTTGATGTTTAAAAATAAAGTGTTCGAGGGGCAAATAAAATTTATTTATACATTTCAACCACCTTTTTAGCCGCAGCTTGAATATCATTGGCCAAATGCTTTGGTCTCAAGACCTTCACTTGCTCACCGTAGCCCTTAATTTTCTCTTGTAGCTCGTAATTGATCACGACATGCAAACTGATTTGGAAATTCTGTTCGTTCTGTTCCAATATTTTCTGAGAATGGTGCAAAGGCTGCGAAATTAGATATTGCGCCTGTTGCGGATTGAACTCGAGTACAATCTCTTCAGCCTCATTATCTGAGCGACTAATACCGATGGTCGCATCAAAGTGCTTTTTTGCATCCAATTCTTCTTCTTGAAAATTCTTGTTCATCACAATGATATCTTGAATTCTATCAAAGGCAAAGGTGAGAAACTTTGCTTCTTTCGTCGGATGTATGTCCTTGGCAATAAGGTACCAGCGACCATTATATTCTTTAATAAAATATGGATGTACCGTATGTTTCTTCTCCTCCCGATTGAAGGGTTTATACTTTAGTATGCATTCTTTTTTATTCTTGATTGCATCAAACATAGAGGGCATAAACTCTACGCCTTCATACTTATTGGGGCGATCAGGTATGATAATGGCGCTCTTCTTTTCACCTTGCATACTCTGGCGAACCGTTGCTGCAATTTTTGAAATGGCATCCTCAAAAACCTTGATGGCCGGAATATCTTTATACTGTTCTAATATGCCCGTTGCAAATTCCAAGCCTTTCAAATCTTCAACAGATAAGGGGATATTGGAAATAGAATAGTCTGTATCTGAATATTTATAAGCTCTTGAATATCGATCATATTCTATGGGGGCATCAAAGCCCAGTGCGCTATCGTAGCGCATGGCATATATATCTTTCTGAATACTGCTCGTACTGATGGTCATGTCCAAATGCTCACTCACATAATCGACCAAATCTTGCAGCTTGGGAGCTTGCTGCTGTTTGAGCCTCAACCTAGTGTCTATTAGCTTGTAGCGGGCATATGCGTTCTTATTCTTCATAATATTTCAATTGTCTTCTCAGCGTAAAATCTCAGTAAATCCTTAATCTTTAGGCCATTTCTTACGTCTAATAGATAGGAGCCTAAAAAAAAATATATTCACTACGTAAATATATTGCGTAGCAGTCAAACAATCTTTGTTTTAACAAAAGAAAATAAGATGATACAAAGACATATAAGCGGACTACTTGAAATTCAGGCATTAAAACTGAAGCAGGTCATTTTTGATGACAGTGACACTGTATGCCTCACTGCAGAAGCACGATTGAACGAAAATGTTCAAAACGTTTCCCTCATGTTCACCTTCAAGCAATTCAATGATTTCATGCGCTTCATGGGAGAAGAAAGTGAGCAAATTCAATTATTAATTAGTGATGCCTTATCTGCCAATGAGAAGGGCGCTACTGATCAGAAAGCTCCTTATTGCATCTCATTACAAAATGAAAATACAGTAGTTACCTCAATCAAACTGAATATCTCGCCTTTAAGCAAGGTCGATAAATCGACTTATGCAGTGGCTGAGATTCAACCTTTATCTCGTTTGCAACAAGCCCGAAATGTAAAAAAGAATATGAGAGATTTCAAACAATCTAATTTGAGTCAACGTAATACACTCAAAGATGAATTAATGAAAATTGCTCGAATGTATAGATACTATAAAGGTCTCCTAGAACTCAACTTTACTGAAGTACAAGCAAGACAGCAAGCTGGCCTTGAAAACGACAAATTGTTTGAATTGGCTTGGCACACTAGCCTATAAGCCACTAATACAAATTCCTATAGATGCAGGTGCTATGCCTTCTGGGCCGTTCCCTACTCTGAATAAATTATTCAAACCATATTGTCCGTAGATGGAAAAATTACCAAAACCAATGCGTATAGTTCCACTCATGCGAAGTGATTCTACATAGCGACGAGTCCCCTCTTTGATGATAATTGGCTTTTGATTAAACTTATACTTTGCCTTTGTATGGCTATTTATTAAAGCCCCGGCCTTCAATCCGATGGCCGCCTTAAACCCACGATTCCGATTGTTCTTGTTGGAAAAGTAGCGCAGTTCAATTGGAGCCTCTAAATAAGTCGTACTCAACTTAAATTTCGAAAAAGAATCCGTGGGAGTATCTCGGAAAATAATTTCTGTTGATGAGTCCGTCAGTAAAACCCTCTGATCGTTGAAGAAGATATTACTCGAACCAATTCCCGCACCTAAGGCAAAACTCATATTAGAATTCTTAATTGGAAAATCATAGCACACATACACATTTGCACTTCTACTCAATCCGTTAATTTTAATAGTATCATCTGTATTGAACCAAGTGTCAATACCTGCTTGAAGCATGACATAATCTCTTGAAGGTTTAGAGAAAGGGACATTGGCATCGGTCTGAGCACTGACTTGAACAGAAAAGATGCATAACAATAAGACAATGGCGAGTCTTGACATAATGATTATTTTGATGGGCAAATATATAGCTAAGTGCCCTTAAAAGAGCGTTAAATCGCGTTAGTAGACGAATTATGCCGTTCGTCCCAATCTTTAGTATTTAAAGCCAATCACCTATTACATTTGTTCCATGAATTCCACGAAATATTGGTGGGCCCAAATCTTTGGCTGGAGCGTTTATGCGCTACTCAACATCTATATTTCCTCCCTTGCATTCGGTTTCTCCTTTAAGTTCTTGTTCGGAGATATCTTCTTAGCCGCAGGTGGACTAGGCCTGACTCATTTCTATAGACAGTATATTCATAGACATTATTGGCACAATCTAAAAACCAATGAACTCATTTATAGAGTGCTGATTGGAAGTATTCTACTAGCCTTTGGATTATGCATTTTACAATTTGTACTTCTTTTAATTTTCTATCCTGAAGAACAATATGAAATGACACCAACAAAATTGCTGACTCCTTTCATTGCTGCCTATACCATTATACTCATTTGGAATGTGCTCTATTTTACTTGGTCCTATGTTGAGAAAAATCGCAAACAAATGATTAGTCAGCTCGAAATGCAGAATGAAATCAAGGATATGGAAATTAAAAGCATTAAGTCTAATCTGCAACCTCATTTCATTTTCAATTCCTTGAACAGCATTCGCGCACTCATTTCTGAAGATCCTGAGACAGCGAGAGAATCAGTAACAAGGCTCTCCAAAATATTGCGTTCGTCCATCAGCACGAAAGAGGATGCCATTTCCCTACAAAAAGAAATTTCTTTAGTCGAAGATTATCTTCACCTTGAAAAAATTAGGTATGAGGAGCGATTAAATTACTCTATTCAAATTGATGAAAAAACTGAAAACACCTTGGTACCGCCTATGCTTATTCAAACATTGGTTGAAAATGCTGTTAAACATGGAATCGCTCAATTAGAAGAAGGTGGTCTTATTGAAATTAAAAGCACCTATGCTGAAGACTACATCCTTCTTGAAATAATCAATGATGGAGGATTGGAACAAACACACAATATTCCCGGCACAGGATTTGGCCTTAAAGCCTCCCTTAAGAGGCTGCAACATTTAGCTGGAGAAGATGCCAAACTAGAAATCAGCGAAAAGAATAATAGAGTGCATTTACAGGTACTAATACCACATCACGAATATCAAAACTAAGACCCGCATATGATTAAGACCATAATAGTAGAAGACGAAAGATTGGCTAGAGAAGAATTAAAAAAGCTCCTCAGCAATTTCCCAGAAATTAATGTCATAGATGAAGCTGCTAATGTTTCTGAAGGAATAAAAAAGATTGATGCCCTCAAGCCAGACCTCATATTTCTAGACATTCAAATGCCTGGCGGGAAAAATGGATTTGATTTACTTGAAGTCATTGACCATATCCCCAATGTAATTTTCACAACAGCGCATGATGAATTTGCCTTGAAGGCCTTTGAGGTAAATGCATTAGACTATCTCACAAAACCGATTGATACCGATAGATTAGAAGACTCCATTCTAAAAGTCAAAAAAGAGATGGGGCAAGAAGATGTCATTGAGCACAAACTGAGCGCAAAGGACAAGGTTTTTGTAAAAGATGGGGAACGCTGCTGGTTCGTCAAAATAGGAAATGTTCGCTACTTTGAAAGTGCCGGCAATTACTCCAAAGTATTTTTCGATAAATACAACCCCCTCATTCTAAAATCGCTGAGTGCTCTTGAAGAGCGCTTGGACGAAAAACAGTTCTTCAGGGCAAATCGCAAGCACATTATAAACCTAGAATTTATAAAAAATATCCATCCCCACTTCAATGGCGGCTTGAAAGTTGAGCTCAGTTGCGGCGCCACCATTGAAGTTTCTCGCCGACAAGCAGCCAAATTCAAAGATCGTATGGCATTATAAGCGGAAGAATTTCCTTATTTTTGCAACCTAATTAATTTAAAACAATACAAACTATGGGTTTATTTACATTTATTAAAAATGCTGGAAAAAAGATTTTCGGCGGAAAAGAGGACGATGTTAGTCCAGAAGCTCTTGCAGAAAAAAGACAAGCAATTTTAGACTACGTGAGCGGAATGAACATGAAAATTGAAGGCTTTGATGCTTCAATAAATGCTGAAGGCGTGGTCACCTTGAAAGGTGTAGTTGACAATATGACTGACTATGAAAAAGTTGGTTTGATGGCTGGAAATATTTCTGGAGTGAGCGACGTAAACAATGAAATGACTTTCGCTGCTGGAGAAGAAATTGGAGAAACTAAATATCACACAGTTGAAAGTGGAGATACACTATGGGCTATTGCGACAACACATTATAATGACGGCAATAAATACCCAGTCATTGTCGAGGCAAATCAACCAATGATTAAAAACGCTGACGAAATATATCCTGGTCAAGTTCTTCGCATCCCTGCGCAAGCTTAACCATCAAGATTTTTTTTTACCACCTTCTTTTTACTTTTTTTAAAGTTTTTTGAAGGTGGTTTTTTATTGTTCGTACATTTAGTGTAGATGAACCTCAATCAACTGACCATACAGTCCAATGATGTAAAAAAGTCAGTCCAATTTTATCAATCGCTTGGTCTAAAACTTATTGTTCTTTCCGCTAGCCGCTACGCAAGATTTGAATGTCCCGATGGCGATAGCACTTTCTCAATCCATCATACTGATTTGACCATATCTCCGAGTTCTTGGATCTATTTTGAATGTGATAACTTAGAGAAAACTTATAATGACTTATTGGCTCTTGGAATCAAATTTGAGCATCCACCCAAAAATCAAGATTGGCTATGGAAGGAAGCAAGATTACGAGATCCAGACGGGCACCAAATTATTCTTTACCACGCCGGGGAAAACAGAAAAAATCCACCTTGGCGATTAAAATCTGAAACATGAAATACCTCATCATATTTTTAAGCACTTTCATTTTCCAACAATTATCTGCTCAAGTGTACGAGGGTGATATCGGGGGCTACCCCATTTTTTTGGTCATACACCAATATAAAAATGAGCCCGCAGTGAGTATGAGTTACTGTTATAAATCAAGACTCAGAGACCTCCACGGAAAAGGCATTAGAGAAGAAGATGACTATTTTTTAGACATCATTCATAAGTACCAAGACGAGCAAGAAAAATTTAAACTTCGTAGGAATGGCAAATTTTTAAACGGCACTTGGACACGCAAAAATCAAACATTGGAAGTTGCACTGGAAGAGGTGGAAAATATACCTTTTCAAGAGTATGGCAATTTATACAACGATCAAAAGAGAGCGCTCATCCAATTCGAGAGAGGAAAAAAAACAAAGCATGATGGATTTGAAACAATACAGTTTACAGAAAAATATTCCGGCATAAAACAGTTTCGATTTGGCAACGGTTTTTCGTCTGAGTTCAGACAGAAGATCAATCCTTGGTTAGATAATATCCACAGTCATGATGCCTTAGAAGAATTCGAATGCGGTTATGATCTTCATAAAGTAAGCACTCCTTATGTCGGCAAAATAGTGTCCTTTCGAAAAGACTATTCCATTTACTGTCATGGTGCTGCTCACCCAAATCATGGGCAAATTACCTATAATATCAACTATAAGAATGGGAAGCTTCTCGACTGGAAAGATGTGGTTCCTGACTTGAGCGTATATGAGCTCTTTACTAAAGAACGCAGACATATAACTGCACCTTTAGCTGATCCAAATTGCAACTTTAATGAACAATACAATTGGGAATACGCCAGTTGGATGTTTTCCAAGGAGGGTTTAGTGCTCATACCAGAGTATCCTCATGCGGCAACAGTCTGTGAAATTGATTTTGTGCTGCCCTGGGAATATGCTCGAAAATATTTGGCTTATGACTATCGTTAGGCCCGATTCGAACGGATAATCCAAGCACCCAAAATCACAGCCAAAGAAGGAATACCAATCCAAACCGCCTCGCTTTTGATGACCTCTAAACCCCATTCACTAAAAAACTTGGCGGCACTCATTGGAGATACTTTTATTAAGGAGAAGGGCAAAAAATAACGCTCCATATCAAAGGGTATAAAGAACCCAACGCCTCGGCCACCAGTAGTCAAAGCATCTAGAATTCCATGAGAAATTGTTGCTATGAAGTAATAAAATGCGAGCGTCCATTTTGCTAGGCTCTTTCTATGAAAAACCAGAATGAGTATAAAAGCCCAGAGTATGGCAAAAACTATAGAATGCGTAAAGCCCCTATGGCCAAGTGGTGCTTCATAAGGAATGTCGAATCTAAAAGCTAAGACATCAGCATCTGGCAATATCGATGATATGACACCGAGTACAAAGACCAAAGGTTTCATGATTTCTTTGGAGAAAGTCTTCCCAATTGCAAATGAAGCTAAAGCGTGACCGAATGCAGATGCCATTAATTAAAGGTAATTCCATTGACCTACACTTTGACAACAAAAATAGCGAGCAATCAAATTTCTTAGACAGCTGATTCTAAAGACTTATCTTCACCCCATGGAATTTAAATTGAGAAAATTTAATATTGGCGACATCAACGCCTTGGCCAAACATGCCAACAATATTAAAATTGCTCAGTTTATGACAGATACATTTCCTCACCCCTATGGTAGACCCGAAGCCGAAGCTTTCATTTCATCATTAGAAAATAGCCAAAATATTAATGCAATAGATACTGGAGAGGTTATTGGGGCGATTGGACATTTCCCACAGCAAGGCATCATGAGAAAAAATGTAGAGCTTGGTTATTGGTTGTCCGAAGAGTATTGGGGTAAAGGCATCATGACGAAGGCAATCAATCAAACAGTAAAACACATATTTTCCCGTTATGATATTCATAGGATATATGCACGTCCGTTTGGCACGAACATTGCCTCTCAAAAGGTATTAGAGAAATGTGGATTCGAACGCGAGGCACATTTCAAAAAAACAATCTATAAAAACGGAGAATTCCATGACGAAATCGTGTACGCTATAAGAAACCCTAAAAATGACTAGGTTTTTGCAAGAAGTATTGGAGTATCACCATCAATTGAATGATGAGCTCATTGACAAAATGACGGAATATGGTTTGGGGGGCGAAATCAAGAGACTCTTTTCGCACATGCTGAATGCTCACAATATTTGGAACGCCCGCATCAATGAAATCGGTGTAACAATAACCGCATGGGAAACGCACAGCTTAGAAACCTGCCAAGTGATGAATGATATGAATTATAATATCACGAAAGACATTCTCTCCAATTCCAAACTCGACCAAGTGATAAAGTATGTAAACCTAAGTGGACAAGCTTATTCAAATAAGATTGAAGAAATTATATTTCACATCCTCAACCACCACACCCATCATCGTGCCCAAATTACTCTAGAATTTCGGAAGCAAGGATATGACCCAATGGACACAGATTTTATTTCGAGAAAACGATAGATGAAATGAAGAAAATTATTTTGCCTTTACTTTTTATGACAACTAATTTGCTTGGGCAAACACAGTATACAACTAGCATTCAAAATAAATGGTTTGGAGAAAATAATTTTATCCTTGAATTCGGAGCCTCGGAAGTAGCATGTAAGCAATTTGAGTATTTTGAATCCTATCAAATATTTAAAGACACATTAACTATAATTCATAATAGTCGAAACACACATTATATATTAGACAGAAATGCCAAAAGAATGGAGTGTAGTAGTTGCGAGCACAATAATTCAAAATTTTTAATTTTAAATCTAGACGCTACTAAGTTGGAGCTTTTGCCATTGAATGCTTGGGCCCTTAAAAATATAAATGAAATAAGCTCTCCAGTCATGGGATTTTATTTTGATCATTATGAAAGCACACTCAAAAAAAAATTATCAGTACTAGCTCAACAGACAAGTTCGAAAATAAGCGAAATAAAGGTTCCGGATTCTTCGCTTGAACCCTTCTTTGATACTCTTAAATTAAAAAATATGCAATCCATGTATCAGAAGATAAAATGGGACTCTATTTCTATTTCATTTGAAGAAATTGGACATTTTAAAACATCCTATCTTGACCTAAAATTATTTCCAAGCGGGAAATGCTACATTTTCCGCGAAACCCATAACTATCAAAAAGAAAATAATAAGAGTGCAAATAAAATTAAAACGTCTAAACTCAATAAATCCGAATTAAACTCCATTAATACTAGGATTGATTCATTAGGCCTATCTTATTGGACGTCTACTCGAACATATTTTAGAAGTTCTAGTCATGCAACAAATTGTCGTTTAAGAATTTATTTTAATGGCGAGTACAAAGAATTTAAAGATCATTTGCAGTATTTACCAAAACCATTACTACCTCTTGCCAATAATTTAAAAGATCTTTCCGAAAAAAGTGAAAATAGATTACACAATGGTCCAATTCTATTTGAAACATCATTTATTGATGAGGAAAAAATAGGCATCCCCCTTTCGCCTAGATAATCGGTTTAAAACAAACCGTCCAACAATTCATCATCAACCATATTAGGCAAGCTCACTTTCAATTGAGGGCTACGTTCCATTTCTCTTTTGATTGCAAAAATCGCCTCCTTATTTCTAGCCCACGAACGGCGCGCAATGCCATTGTTTACGTCATAGAACAACATGCTTTGCAACCTTCTTGAAGCCTCTTCTGAACCGTCCAGGAGCATCCCAAATCCACCATTCATTACCTCACCCCAACCAACTCCACCCCCATTGTGAATGCTGACCCAAGTGGCTCCACGAAAACTGTCGCCAATGACATTATGAATGGCCATGTCTGCGGTAAACTTCGAACCATCATAAATATTGCTTGTTTCTCTAAAGGGAGAGTCCGTTCCACTCACATCATGATGATCTCGGCCTAAAATTACAGGTCCACCTAATTTGCCACTAGCAATGGCATCATTAAACGCTTGAGCAATTTTTGCACGACCTTCCGCATCAGCATATAAAATTCTTGCTTGCGAACCGACAACCAATTCATTCTGCTTCGCATCTTGAATCCACTTTATATTATCGGCCAATTGCTGTTGAATTTCTTCAGGTGCATTGCCTTGCAATTCTTGCATCACATCTAAAGCCAGTTGGTCGGTCATATCTAAATCTTCAGACTTCCCAGAGGCACATACCCAGCGAAAGGGACCAAATCCATAATCGAAACACATAGGACCCAAAATATCTTGAACATAAGATGGATACTTAAAGTCTATCTTATTTTCAGCCATCACATCGGCTCCTGCGCGGGACGACTCCAATAAAAATGCATTTCCATAATCAAAGAAATATGTTCCTTTTGCGGTATGCTTATTTACCGCCTCAGCATGTCGTCTCAAGCTCTCTTTTACCTTTTGCTCGAAACCTTTTGGATCATCCTTAATCATCGCATTAGCTTCTTCATAAGAAAGGCCAGCAGGATAATAACCGCCAGACCATGGATTGTGCAAGGAAGTTTGATCAGAACCTAAATGGACAAAAATGTTTTCATGCTCCAAGCGCTCCCATACATCTACGACATTACCTACGTAGGCAATGGAAACGACTTCTTCTTGTTCTTGCGCTTGATGTACTCTTGCAACTAAGGCATCCAAATTATCGACAAGCTCATCGACCCATCCCTGTTCATGTCTTTTGGTCGCTGCCTTTTCATTGACCTCAGCACAAATTGTTATGCATTCCGCAATATTTCCCGCCTTGGGTTGTGCTCCACTCATGCCACCTAAACCGGCGGTTAAGAATATTTTTCCTTTAGGACTTTCACCTTTCTTCAGTTTTTTTCTGAAGGCATTCATGACGGTAATAGCCGTGCCATGTACAATCCCTTGTGGTCCTATATACATATAGGAGCCTGCTGTCATTTGCCCATATTGAGTGACACCCAATGCATTGAATTTTTCCCAATCATCTGGTGTTGAATAATTTGGAATCATCATGCCATTGGTTACCACCACTCGCGGAGCCTCCTTTGAAGATGGAAAAAGCCCCATGGGATGACCACTATACATATGCAATGTTTGCTCTTCGGTCATCTCTGACAAATACTGCATGCATAAGAGGTATTGCGCCCAATTTTGAAATACGGCTCCATTGCCTCCATAAGTAATGAGCTCTTCTGGATGCTGTGCCACAGCTGGATCCAAATTGTTTTGAATCATCAACATAATAGCGGCGGCCTGTTGCGACTTTGCCGGATACTCACTTATGGGTCGCGCATAAATTTCATATTCCGGTTTGAATCTATGCATATAAATGCGTCCAAGATCTTTTAATTCTTGAGCAAACTCTTGCGCGAGTTCTTGGTGCCAAGCTTCAGGGAAATATCTTAAGGCATTCCGAATCGCCAATTTCTTTTCATCAGTTGAAAGAATGTCCTTTCGCTTAGGTGCTGGATTCGCATCTGAAGGGTACGCCTTGGGCTTTGGCAAAATGGATGGAATTCCTGTCTGAATTTGTTCCTGAAAAGTCATTAGTATCAAATGTATTTATAAAATAGGGAAGGGAAAATATTTTAATAAATAGTCGATAGATTATCTTAATGGAATGAAAATAATTTCTTGTCTTCTTGTATCCATGCTTTTGTTTTCATGCCATGAAGCGAATAAAGAGATTAAAAAAAAGCAGGAAAATCATCTCAGTCTCGACCTAGCTCAAGCCAACAAACTAGCAGAACTCCCGCTTTCTTGTATGGAAACAGAATATCCTAACAAACTTTCACAGGTTATTGGTAGCGATGATGATATAGCCCCACCACGCAATCTTCATCCCGCCTTTTATGGCTGCTTCGATTGGCATTCGGCCGTTCATGGACATTGGTCTTTAGTCAGGCTTTTAAAGGGATTCCCAGACTTAGAAAAGGCTGAACTCATTCGCACTAAATTAAAAGAACGCATGAGCAAGAAAAATATTGAAGAAGAAATAAAATATTTTAATGGGCCGCTGAATAAAACTTATGAACGCACCTATGGTTGGGCTTGGTTGTTGAAACTCGCAGAAGAATTGCATACTTGGGACGACCCTCTAGGTCAAGAACTTGAAGCTAATTTGCAACCCCTCACTAATCTTATTGCGCAAAAGTATACTAGCTATCTACCCAAACTTCAATATCCCATTCGTGTAGGTACACATACGAACACCGCATTTGGAATGAGCTTCGCATATGATTATGCTATTACCCTCAAAGATGATGCTTTGAAAAATGCTATTGAAAAAAGAGCCAAGGACTTCTTCTTAAACGATAAAAACGCACCCTTAGATTGGGAGCCTAGCGGTTACGATTTTCTATCGCCAACTTTTGAGGAAATTGACATTATGCGGAAGGTGCTTCCACAAGGAGAATTTACGGATTGGTTGGTAAAGTTTGTACCTAATATTCACGATTTGGATTTAGCTCCCGGGATTGTTTCGGACCGAACAGACGGCCATATGGTGCACTTGGATGGGCTCAATTTTAGTAGAGCCTGGTGTATGTATGCTTTGGCCAGAGATTATCATGAAGCAAGCAACTCTCTAAGAGCTTCAGCGAGCAAACATTTAGAAGCATCTCTCCCTTCAATTTTTAACGACACTTACGAAGGCGGACATTGGCTAGGGAGTTTTGCATTATATGCCTTAGATTCACGATTTTAATATGCTCAAATTCAACTTCCACCCATTCCCCCAACTAGAGACTGAACGCTTCATTCTCAGACAGCCACAAGAATCTGATCTTGATGAGTTCTATTTCTTTCGAACCGACCCCTCCATAAAAACTTATATAGATAAAGAGCCAGAAAAGAACAAAGGAGAAGTACTTCAATGGCTGAGAGGAATTCAGCAGTCATGGGAAAATAATGAAGCCATACTCTGGGGAATTCAGATGAAAGAAGAGGAGAAACTGATTGGGAATTTAGGCTTTTGGAATATACAAGCTGAACATCATAGAGCTGAACTCGGATATGTTTTGGATCCCAAACAGCATAAGCAAGGTATCATGCACGAATGCTTGCAGGCCATCATAGCCTATGGATTCGAACGTATGAAGCTGCATTCAATAGAAGCCAATATCAATCCTGCCAATGAAGCATCGCGCAGGCTTTTGCTAAAAAATAATTTTGTCAAAGAAGGCTACTTCAAAGAAAATTGGTATTTCCGTGGCAAATTTGGAGACTCGGAAATTTATTCGCTCTTGAATTCAAAATAGTATCTTTCCAATATGAAGAAAATGTTGGCCATCTTTCTATTGCTTTCTTTCAGCTTTTGCTCAAATGCACAAAATCATCTAACAGAAATAAAAGAATTCTTTAAAACCTATGCTGCCATTTGTGAAGCGGGCGAATGGAACAAAAGTTTAGATCATGTCCATCCTTCTCTTTTTGAATTAATGCCGAGAGACAAAATGGAAGAATTGCTCGAATCAAGTTTGAAAACAGATATGTTCAGCATTGATTTCAAAAATTTAAGCTTAATGGAAATTAGCGATGTCTTTGTGCATGAAGACCGTCGCTATTCCAATCTACGGTATGAAGGAGAAATGATTTTTAATATACTGGACGAGTCTGACGATGACGTAGTAGATATGTTAGTTAAGGCCATGAGTAAGGAATATGGCAAAAAAAATGTCAAGTTGATGGAAGGCTCAAAAATTTATATTCATATCAATGATAAGACTGCCTTTATGATGCAAGACCCCAATCAAGATTGGAAAATTCTAGAGTATAAGACAGACAATATGAAATTGCTGAATGCTCTCATTCCAAAAGAAGTTCGATCTCATTTTAACATGAAATAGAACAAGGCAAATCATAGCTGTCCAAAACCTTATAGCTTTGATTAGACAGTAAACTAACGAATCAAGACTTCATCCAAAAACATCCAAGCTTCACTTCCTGCAGCTTCATGCCATGTGGGCACTATGCCCTGATTTTCTATGAAGACCTTCAAGAATTTCACTTGCTTTAAATTGAGATTGGCAAACAAGCCCGCCTGAATTTTCCCTCTATCCTCTGGAGAGACGCTTGGACCCACTTTTTTAATAAGCTCATATGCGTTCCCATCTTCTGAGACATAAACAGTCATCGACTTAGGCGCGAAAATCCATGAGTTTGTATATTGAAAAACACTGGCAACTACTTCTTGTATGTCTCTAGGCTTCTCTGAAAAATTATATACAAGCTCTAGGTCCTTCCCCGAAAAACCTTGCCACATCCCGTCTTTAAAATCACCACCACCTCGCCAGCCGTCGCTCAGAGCAAACTCTCCCGTTCCTCGATAATAAGAACTTGCATTGGAAGAATATTCGTAATGTGCATTAATAGCCTTGTGACTATTAAAATTTATTGCGAGAGGATCACCGTAGGACTTGCCATTCTTTAAGGCATAGGCCATCAAAAAAGTGCTCTCATTCAAGCTAATCGGCCCTAAATATTCTTGGTCATGTGTTCCAATAGAATATCGAATCTCCAATCCCTTAACCCCTGGAATTAAAGAAAGTTGACTTCCATTCGCTGAAGAAATCATTGCCGCTTTAACACCTACAGATTCATCGCCATACTTTACACCCATGGCATCTAATCTGGCATAATGTCCCTGAACCCTATCATAAAACTCATCGTAATTTCTTTCCTTAGGGTATGACCAGAGGACTTCACTCATCGCTAGAATTCTTGGGAATACTTTCGAATCGACTAAATGTTGGGGCGCACGTTCCGACCACATATTACACTCTCCACCCAAGACCAATTTCTTTTTGGTTGGAACAGTGCCTTTCGGAATGGGATCAAAAGAATAGACCTTCTTTAGATCAATAGACTTCAATCCATAGTCGAAGTAAGCATGGCTTGTAGGAGAAACTATTGTCTGATGATTTTGAGCAAGAGCTTTTTCCGCCCCCTTCATTCCGCGCCACGATTGAATAATGTCTCCTTCCGGCAATTCGCCATCTGCAATTTCATCCCATCCAATCATTTGCTTGCCTTTGGATTGCAAATAAGCATTTATCTTTTTTAGCAAATAAGGCTGCAATTCATGTGCACTATACATGCCTTCTATTTTCATGAGCGCCTTACATTTATTACAATGTTCCCATTGATAAGTAGGCGCTTCATCTCCTCCAATATGGATATATTTTGATGGGAATAATTCTATGACTTCATCCAAAACATCCTTCAGAAAATCAAATGTCTTGGGATTCCCTACACAATAAACATCTTTGAATACACCCCATTCTGTTTCCACTTTGTAAGGACCACCTGTACAACCCAATTCAGGATAAGAAGCAAGGGCTGCTAATGAATGACCGGGCATTTCTATTTCAGGAATAATTGCTACATGTCTAGATTGAGCATAGGCCACAATTTCTCTGATATCCTCTTGGCTATAGAAACCACCATAGAGTTTGCCCTCAGCTTCATCATGGACATCCTCACGCCAAGCGCCTACTTCAGTAAGCTTGGGATATTTTTTTATCTCAATGCGCCAACCTTGATCTTCTGTTAGGTGCCAATGCAGTTTATTCATCTTATGATAAGCAAGCAAATCAATATATCGCTTCACGAATTCCTTTTGCATAAAATGCCGCCCGCAATCTAAAAGCATACCACGCCATGGGAATGTGGGCTCATCTTCAATATAGACACAAGGCACCCGGAAATTTTCAGTCATCCCTTCCTTCTTATAAATAGATGCATCAAATAATTGAATCAAAGATTGCATACCATAAAAAAGTCCTGCACGACTCCCCCCTGAAATTTCTATGCGATTTGGTGTAACATCTAAAACATAGCCCTCGAGGACAAGAGATGAATCAATTTTATACGAAATAAATTTAGATGTGCTATCCCATTTCCTTACTGGACATCCAGAGCCAAAAAGATAGGTGCTTTGAAATGACATCATATCAGAAAAAATCGAATCATCGCTTGTGCATAGTAATCTGCCATTATAATTTAATACAAACTCTCCCGTTCTCTTTTCAAAAATTCTCGGTTGAGGAATCAAATCCTGGGCTTGCAAAGCAAGTGAAAGCAGACAAAAACTAAGAAGTAAAAGAGCGCGCATCATGCATTTCATTTTTCCCGTTCTTTAAAAGAGCATAATTAAATCCAGGATGAATGGAATAGCCTCCAATATTTCCTGATTTATCCATAGCTATATAACCCACTTGTAAATCTTTATAATCCATTTTTTTAATAATTCGCTGAACCGCTTCCTCGCAAGCCTCCTGTGGCTTAGCGCCTTGTCGCATTAGCTCTACTACGAGAAATGAACCCAAAGTTTTCATCACCAATTCGCCTACACCAGTTGCCGTAGCTCCGCCCACTTCATTGTCTACAAAAAGTCCTGCTCCAATGATTGGACTATCCCCTACTCTTCCATGTAATTTATAGGCCATTCCGCTGGTCGTGCATGCACCCGCTAGGTCACCTTTTTTATCTTGAGCAATTAATCCTATGGTGTCGTGATTTTCGATATTCGCTCTAGGGATGTATTTCGATTCCTTTTTCCATACTTCCCAGGCTTGTTTAGATTTATCTGTAAGCAAATTTGTTTTCGCAAAACCACTAGCTAGAGCAAAATCTTGAGCTCCTTTTCCTGACAGCATCACATGAGGAGTATCCTCCATCACTTTTCGGGCGACGGAAATCGGGTGTTCAATCTCTTGCAAAAAACTGACCGAACCTGCATTTCCTTTCTCATCCATAATGCAAGCATCTAGGGTCACTATTCCTTCTCGATCAGGCAGTCCGCCTATGCCCACACTTTGACCTTCAGGATCTGATTCAACGACTCGCACTCCGGCCTCCACAGCATCTATTGCTGAACCTCCTGCTTCAATAATTTTTGATGCGGCGGTATTGGCTGGCAGTCCATGATTCCAAGTAGAGAGGACCATTCCCTCAGTATAGATGGCTTCATTCTGATTACATGAGGCCAAGCCACCCATCATGGCTCCACCGCCAAGGAAAAGGCTAGACTTTAAAAAATCTCTTCGCTTCATAAAATAAATTTAATCAATTAATACATCGTTCAGGCAAAGCTGTTCAAAGCTTGCTCTAAATTCTTCAAGACTTACTTTGGTTTGGAAAATGATTTCCCGCTCTTCATTGGGCAGCACGTCAACATAATTGTCCAACCACTTCCCTTTGACATCTGTATAGAGCCATAAATCTTTGATGAGCGTTTTGGCTTGACAAATGACTTTGATACCTTCATCAATTTTTACGAGCTCTAATTTCAAATCACTCTTCTGCAATTTTAATTGATTTGGTTTTACGAAATAATGAATGTGCTCATATCCATTCTCATCAGGCCCAAGTCGGCAATAAGTCTGACCCACATCATATTCCTCGAGCTTAGGCAGTTTTTGAGTTGGATAGAGAACACTCCCGCGACATCCAGCTATCCCTCTAAAGAGAAATTTTTCTCCATCAGATTTCATTTGACCACTCTTAATATTTTCCAAGCTCCAGGGAAGATTAAGAGGTCTATAAACTTTGTTATCGCCACAAAATTCAATCTGTTTTAGGGAATCCACAAAATAAGCAGCTGGATGATAGAGCTCTCGCACCTTATACTGCAGCGCCTTCCACTCCCCTCTATTGTCAATCCCGCTCCAAGAAATACCAGGCCAAACGTCATTCAGCTGCCAGTACAATGTTCCCCCGCAACGCTTGGTCCCTGCCAATCTGTGCGCCTGAATTGCCATACCCATGGCATAGGCTTGGGTCAATTGGCTTAAATAGACATATTCCTTTGGGTTACGCGGCATGCGATAATATTGTTTCATAGCATCCTCCAAGGGTTTCATACCCTTATAACTTTTTTGACGTTCTCGAAGCATGCCCTCAAAGTCAGACCATGTTTTAACTTCCGACCAATTCGGCAGAGATTGAAATCCATATTCCGAATTAAATCGCCCTACATTTTTTCTATAATCTTCAAAACTATCCGTCCCATGAAAGACGCCCCAATAATGCATTGAACCATAATTGAAATTTTTAGGCATCCCCCAATTACTCAAAGGGCTAGTATGCGTATAGCTTGCTTCAGGAAGAATTTTATGCAACTCTTCCGGAATGAGTTCTTTAAAGATGTAATGATAGTTTTCATAGAGACTCGTGGAATCTTCAGTAGAATAGCCCATTTGTTTTTGCCAACCCCAATTCTTCCAAGCCACATCCAATTCATTATTTCCATTCCAGTGAATAATGCATGGAAATTTTGATAAGCGTCGCACCTGATCGCGCACCTCCATTCGAATATTTTCGGTCATATGTTCACTGACGGGAAGCATGTTCGCGAACATAAAATCTTGCCAAACCCAAATGCCCAATGAGTCACACAATTCATAAAAAATATCATTTTCATATATACCGCCACCCCACACTCTAAGCATATTGATGTTAGACTCTTTTACATCAATCAGTAGTTTTCTATAATCTTCATCTTTCAAAACGCTTGGAACCATACTCATCGGGATATAGTTTGCCCCGCGCATGAAAGTGGGGACTCCATTTATCTTGAAATAAAAAGAGCGACCGATTGTATCTTTTTTTAAGGGCAGTAAGGGCTTGTGATCTTCTCGATGTTGAAGCTCTTCATCATCAAAGTAAATTTTTCTAGTCTCCATACGAAACTCGTATTCTCTCACAAGTTCAACCTTCCTTTTATGGCGAACTTCTTTAATAGAATCATCCTCTTCACCAATTAGTAAATAAACAGGCTTAGTAATTCCAGTATTCATCGACAGCAATCGAGGGCCCCAATCCCACCCAAAATGGTAAGCCGGTTTACGGACCACTGGACTCACTTTATACTTCCAAGCATCATTTCCTGCAGGCAATTTGTAGGAGAGCGTATCCAAAATTTCTTTCCCATTTTTAAGCGGCGAGTAAAAACGAACACTCAGTTCATTGTCTTCCTTGAGATAGTCACTAATGTTTATACGCCAAGTGCGAAACGCATTGTCGGCTTGTAAAATGAGTTCGCCATTCAGTTCAACATCTGCATATGTGTCAAGTCCTTCAAAGACCAAAGTCACATTCTTCTTCAAATCACTCGGATCCATTGCAAATTTCTTGACGAAATAAGGTGCATCATAAATCGCTCCGCCATCACTTCCTAAGTTTTTATACCAATCATCCTCTGTTTTAAACCATCGCCGCACAAGCTCAGCATAGACTACGGGAATTTTTGTCGGTGAAGTATATTTACTTTCAGCATGAGATGCCCAACGCCAGCCATCATTAAAATCTACAGTATCCAATTGGGCGCACAGACCCAATGGATAAATTAAAAGAAAGAATAGGAATATTCTCATGATAGTTCTGCAATCATTTTTTGTGCTTCTTCAAAATCTATAGACCAATAATCTGAATCTAAGGCATGACGAGCTTGGGTATTTTCATTGACACCTTTTGCAGAAAAATGCAATTCAGAACAGCCTGTAAAATCTGCCAAAGGCTTCGCATTTTTTGAATTGATTCCAGCGCCAGGTAAAATTGTTAGACACCCTGCACTCTTTTCTATTAATGCTTTGATCATTTCCCTTCCTTCCCATGCACTCTTTGCTTGGCCAGAAGTAAGAATGCGTTCTATGCCAAATCCAATAATCTCTTCCAAAGCCTGCATGGCATTTTCTGAACGATCAAAAGCTCTATGATGTGTTATGGGTTTGCCGTTACAAGCCTTGACCATCTGCTCTAAAAATGGCAGATCTAATTTCCCGCTAGAATCCAATGCTCCAATGACCAAACCATCGGCTCCGCTATCAATGGAGCTTTTAATTTCTTCAATAATTTGCTTTTTTTCTCTCACACTATAGACAAAATGTCCTTCACGAGGTCGTATGAGCACCATAAGCGGAATATGACAATTCTCCTTGGCCTGTTTTATAAATGCCCCTGATGGAGTAATGCCACCAGCAGCCAAACATGAGCATAGCTCTAGTCTTTGTGCACCCGCTTGTTCAGCATCTATGGCAGCTTCAAGATGACCTGCTACTATTTCAATAAGCATAGAATAAATATAAGCTTGATTTTAGGACTATCCTCCCTCAGATTCAGGCCTCGAATCTTTATATTTGTGAGACTTAAAATTTAATTATGAAGAAATTAATCGTCAGCATTTTATGCATCCTCTGTCTCTTTGAAGTGAAGGCGGACAAAGGCATGTGGATTCCAATGCTTATTGGAGAAAATTATGAGCAAATGCAAAAGTTGGGCATCGAGCTCACAGCAGAAGATATTTATAGTGTAAACCAAAGTTCATTGAAAGATGCTATCGTTCACTTTGGTGGAGGTTGTACTGGAGAAATGATTTCAGGCAAGGGACTTCTCATGACAAACCACCACTGTGGATATGGTTCAATATCTGAACTAAGTACAGTAGACAACAACTTACTGGCCAATGGCTTTGTTGCCAATACGGAAGCTGAAGAGCTGCCAGTCCCTGGACTGACCGTCAAATTTTTACAACGCATGGAAGATGTAACTGATGTCGTTCGTGCACGCGTAGGCGATGCATGGGGTAAGGATGTTCGTACTAAAGTCAGTGAAGTAACTAAAGAGCTTACTGAACAATATAGTCAAGGTGGAAAAATCAAGGTTGACGTTCGTAGTTTTTATTCAGGAAATAAATACTATATGTTCTTGTATAAAATCTATACAGATGTTCGTTTAGTTGCTGCACCACCTGAAAGCTTAGGAAAATATGGTGGAGATACAGACAATTGGATGTGGCCTCGTCATACTTGTGACTTTTCAATGTTCCGTGTCTATTCTAACAATGATAACGAACCTGCAGATTACTCCAAAAACAATAGACCTTTTCGTCCAGCGCACCATTTACCTGTTTCTTTAAAAGGAGTTCAAGATGGTGATTTTGCAATGGTCATGGGATATCCTGGAAGTACACAGCGCTATTTAACTTCTTATGGTATAGACTTATCTCTTTCTGAATTTAATCCTTCAATTGTAGATATCAGAACCAAACGCTTAGCCATAATGGATGAGTTTATGGACAAAAATCCTGAAACAGATTTGGCGTATTCATCACAACATGCGTCAGTTGCAAACTATTGGAAATATTTCATTGGTCAATCTGAGCAGCTGAAAAAACTTAAAATATACGACCAGAAGAAGGCGGAGGAAAATGAGTTTATGGAATGGGCAACGGATACACGCAGAAGAAAGAAGAAGTACAAAAATTTAATGACAGATTATTTGACGACTTACTCTCGTTGGAAACCCTACGTAAAGCAATACATCTACTATAGAGAAGCTATTGGCGCACCTACAGTTTCACAAATGGCTATGGCTATGTTGCGTGTGAAAAGCATGGTTGAAAAAGGTACTAGTGGAGAAGCCCTAGAAAAGACATTGAAAAGAATGCGGGGCATGCGCAAGAGCATGGTGGCAGAGATGGACTTGGGTATGGACAAAAAACTGTTTACTGCGATGAATCAAATGTTCTATACTGATGTTCCAAAGGAGCAACACCCTGACGTGTTTTCAAGCGACATTTTTACTCGATTCGGATCTGATAATTGGGACAAGACTTTTGAAGATTATACCAACTATGTCTACTCCAAAACTGCATTCCTGGATGGTGACGTTTTCGATAGCCTATGCACATCAGAAAATATCAAAACTTTATTAGAAGATCCGGCAATTGCATATGTTGCTTCTTTTGACGAAAACTACAAAAAGAACTATGCAGACAAGCTGACTAACTATCGCTACGAAAGATTTGATCTCGATCGTGCTTATCAAGGGGCCTTGCTTCAAAAGAACAAAGGACAACTCATGTCGCCAGATGCCAACAGCACCATGCGGGTAAGCTATGGTTCTGTAAAAGCATATAAACCAAAAGATGCAGTCAGCTACAACTATTACACTACGGCAGATGGAATTCTTGAAAAATATAAGCCAGGTGATAAGGAGTTTGATTTGCCAGAGAATGTTGTTGAACTACTGAGAGCAAGAGACTACGGCGACTATGCCGATGCCAACGGAAATTTGGTAACCTGTTTCATTTCCAATAATGATATCACAGGAGGTAATTCAGGAAGTCCAGTAATCAACGGCAAAGGTGAGTATATCGGCTCTGCTTTTGATGGCAACTGGGAAGCGATGAGTGGTGATATTGCTTTTGATGAAAGATTCAAGAGAACTATATCTGTGGATGCTCGTTATATTTTCTGGGTATTAGATAAGGTTCTTGGTGGTCGTCCATTGATGGATGAAATGACCATTAGAAACAATTAATTTTAAATCATTCAATTGAATGGCCCTCTACTTCGGTGGAGGGTTTTTTTATTTGAACAAGGAAATATCCCCTCTATAAAGTTTGCTCTCAGAGCCTGGTTGAACTTCTATCATATAAAAATAAACTCCAAGAGGAACCTCTTCATTTTTATAGGTGCCATCTCAACCGTGGAGAATATCTGTTGTTGTAAATATGCTTTCGCCTCAACGATTGAAAATGCACAAATTTAAATGAAGTTGAACATTTGATATTTCTTACATTTGAAGCACGTATGAAAACAGCCTATATTATTGACGCAGTAAGAACACCAGTTGGGAAATATGGTGGAACATTAGGTTCAATAAGACCAGATGATTTATTGGCCATAGCTATAAAGGCTCTCATGGAGCGCAATAGTTCTGTCAATAGCTCAAAAATAGAAGATGTCATTGCTGGCGCTGCAAATCAAGCAGGTGAAGACAATCGCAATGTTGCTCGAATGGCAGCACTACTCGCTGGACTGCCAGATAGTGTTGGGGGAAATACAGTCAACAGACTTTGTGCATCAGGTTTGCAAGCGATTATGGATGCAAGTAGAGCCATCATGTGTGATGAAGGTGAATTATATATTGCAGGGGGTGTAGAAAGTATGAGTCGAGCTCCGATGGTTTTGGCAAAAGCAGCGAGTGCATTTTCACGAAATGCAGAGATCTATGACACGACGATTGGTTGGCGTTTCGTAAATAAAAAATTATCTGCTTTACACCACCCTTATGGCATGGGAGAAACTGCAGAAAATGTCGCAGAACGATATAATATTTCAAGAGAAGCCCAAGATGTTTTTGCGCGTGCCTCTCAAGAAAAATATTTAGCAGCGCATGAAGCGGGCAAATTCAAAGAAGAGATTATTCCTGTAAGTGTTCCACAACGGAAAGGCGATCCAATCATTTTTGAAAAGGATGAACACCCTCGCCTATCGACAATTGAAAAGTTGGGCACTTTGCGCACGGCTTTTAAAGAAAATGGGACAGTGACCGCGGGAAATGCCAGCGGAATAAATGACGGTGCATCTGCCATACTAATTGCAAGTGAGGATGCTGTCAAGAAATACAACTTAAAACCTATGGCTAAGATTAAGAGTATGGCTGTAGCAGGAGTTGAGCCGGCAGTGATGGGATTAGGGCCAATCCCAGCTTCGCAAAAAGCATTGAGCAGAGCAGGTCTCGAAGTTTCAGATTTGAATCTCATTGAACTCAATGAAGCATTTGCAAGTCAAAGTCTTGCTTGCATTCAAGATTTAAAATTAGACAGCAATAAGGTAAATGTCAACGGAGGCTCCATTGCCATTGGTCATCCTTTGGGTGCTAGCGGTGCGCGTATAGCGACAACTCTCCTACACGAAATGCAAAAACAGGATTCAAAATACGGCTTGGCTACGATGTGTGTTGGCGTTGGACAAGGTGCTGCGATAATTTTTGAGCGTTAGCGATATGACATAAATAGGAAAATTAGTCTGCCGACAAATTATAAAAAGAAGACGTATTCCACTAACTTTAGTTGAAGCATCAACGTTAATATCTCTATGAGCCATTTAAAAACCGTTATTGTTTTACTCCTTGCACCTCAATTGTGTTTCGGCCAATTGTTCGATATTATTGGTGGCCCTAGCGATACAATACCTTGCACCCAACCTTGCAAAGCCATTAGTACTAATTATTTTCAAGCCAAGCTCACGACTTCTTACCAAGCTAGCAGCGTTGCTTATAGCCCCTTGACTTTGGCGGCAGCCAATAACCTAAGCTTACAGGACGATAAATTCTCGTCAGCAATTAATATTGGATTTTCTTTCTGTTTCTATGGCAACACTTATACTCAGGCATACATCAGCTCCAACGGTCATATAAGTTTCAATAATGCCTATGCTTCGGGAAATTGCTCTTTCGATACCAAACAAGCCATTCCATTCACAAACAATAGTTTCCCAGATAATGCAATTTTCTGTCCTTTTAATGACGGCAATACTGGAGTCGGTGGCACGATTAAATACCAAACAATTGGTTCGGCACCATTTAGAAAATTTGTAGTTGAATATGCAAATATCCCATTCTTTGGAACGAACTGCTCGGGCAATCCTTCAACTTACCAATGTGTTCTTTCAGAATCATCGAATGAGATTGAACTGTTTATTAATAACAAATCTGTTTGTAATTCCGACACTAGCAATTGGCAGAATTATGCAACCCTTGGAATTCAAAATGAGAACGCAACAGATTTTCTAGTGGTGAATAATAGAAATGCAAACATCTGGACTGCGAGTGCAGAAGGATGGAAAATCAGTCCCACCGGTGCTGATGATTTTTCGGTAAATTGGACAGTTAATGGTCAATACGCAGGGAGCAATCTATCTGGAATCAGCGTATGTGACCCTTTTCCAAAAACTGTTATTGGAACATACACTTTGAATTGTACGAATGTCACCGTCTCAGATACGATCGTGATCATAAAAAAAGAACCTATAATCAGCATCACGAGCATCACAAAGACTACTTGTAAAAACACTCAAGACGGTTCTATAACTGTGAGCGCAACAGGCGGAACACCTCCTTATTCGTATTCGATAGATGGCGGACCGTTTGGATCAAATTCTACTTTCAACAATCTAAGTTATGGTGGACATTTAATTAGTGTAACTGATGCCGCAGGTTGTACCTCTATATTATTAGTAAATATTGAAACGCTTTCAACACTAAGTGCTACAATTATTTCTTTTATTAACCCGACATGCCCCTTGATGAATGGCTCCATCAATGGAGGAGCTATTGGTGGTGTTCCCCCATATAGCTATCAATGGAGCAACAATGCAACGACAGCTAGTATTCAAAACTTAGGTCCTGGTTCTTATACTTTGACTGTCACAGATGCTCAGGGTTGTAAGGACTCTATCAACCAAGACCTCGTATTTATTGGGCTCCCTGATTTGACCATTTCAGATCTCAAGCCTGTTTGTGGTGACAGTAGCGGTGCTCTAGATTTGACTGTTCTAAGCGGAACAGCTCCATTCGTTTATTCTTGGTCCAATTCTGCTACGACTGAAGACATTCAGAATATCCCTGCAGGATACTATTCCGTTCAAGTCACTGATGCAAATGGATGTACAAACACTGGGACTTTTTGGCTTGTAGACACTTTAGATATGCAATTAAATATCAATAATATAGTGCATACAAGCTGTGGATTCTCCAATGGCTCTGCAACAGTCAACCCATCCGATGGTCTGCCGCCATTTAATATTTCCTGGTCAAATACAAGTACGACTAATTCGGCAAACAACCTCAGTGATGGTTTTCATTATGTGACAGTCGTAGATGCGAATGGCTGCACACGAAATGATTCGGTAAACATCAATCCATCTTCGGGCATAACGATACAGTTTACACACACCAATGCATTTTGCGATTTGGACAACGGTATCATAAATACTGTCATCAGTGGTAACACTGGTGGTCTGTTATTTAACTGGAGTAATGCTGCAACGACACCATCAATCAATAATGTTGGAGCCGGTACATATTCCGTTACAGTAACTGATATCGTTGGATGCTCAGCAACAGATAGTTTTAGCCTGATTAATGAGGGGAAACCAGAAATTATTGTGGTAAACTATGTGAAACCTCTTTGTGCAGGAGATAGCACTGGGACACTTTTATTAGGGGGCCAAGGTGGAGTTCCGCCATATAAATTCTCATTGGATGGAATAAACTTTTCTGCAACTGCATTGATTACCCAATTTGCCGCTGGCAGTTATACCATATATATTAGGGATGCGAATTCATGTTTTAATGATACAACCATCTTCTTTGACCCACCCGATGCGATAAATGTCATTCATAGTAATATTGATACTCTTGTCTGCTATCATGATCTAACAGATACCATAAATTTTGTGGCTAGTTTAGGGACCGCTCCATATCAATGGAGTTTGAATGGACAAGATTATGTTTCCACTTCTTCATTTTCAAATTTTTCGATAGGTCAGAATATTGTGTATGTAAGAGACGCGAATAATTGTGAGGCAGACTTTGTTTTTGATGTCCCTGGTCCCACAGAGGAATTAAGCCTGAATATCGAGAGTGTAGATGTTCCATGTTATCAAACAGAAGGTGGAGAAATTTCAGTTGATTTAACCGGAGGATGGTATCCTTACAGCTACCAATGGGCACACACCAATAACCAAAACCTAAATCTGTATGCTCTAAATCCAGGCTACTATCAACTCTCTGTGGTAGATGAGAAAGGATGTGAGAAAGATACAACTATAGAGGTCAATCAACTGTACTGTTGCGATTGCTATTTCCCTAATGCGTTCACACCAAATGGCGACATGAACAATGATGACTTTAAGGCCATCACGGCAGCTTCAGACATCAATGAATATGACCTATCCATATATAACCGCTGGGGCGAATGCATCTATAGAACAACAAATCTGTCGAGTGCCTGGGATGGAACCTACAAAGGTGAAAATGCTCCTATTGGAACTTACTTTTTTAAGTGTAGTCTAAAGTGCTTGAATACACCCGAAAAGGTTTATTTAAAAGGAGACATTCTCTTGATTCGCTAGCTAGGAACAACATTCAGGACCGCAGCAACTTTTGTCTTCGCTTTTTGCTTCAGCAATAGTTTCATTCTTTTCACTACCACCAGCTTTTTTGGCAAATACAGTGACACTAAATATTCCAATACTACCATCTTCAAACTGCTTGACTTCACTCTCATCTAAGTGCTTTTTAAGTATGTCACGCGGCACTTCAATTCGCTTTTCTTTTTGCAGTTGAATATTTTCAAAGCCTTGGTCTTTTATGGCTTGTAGATATTCATCCTTTTGAATGGCTCCCGTCACACAGCCAGCATACATTTCTGCTTGCTTGCGCATATTTTCTGAAACATTTCCCTGTAAAACAATATCTGATATGCTAAAATGACCTCCAGGCTTCAGGACGCGATGAATATCTTTTATAACTGAAGCTTTATTTGGCACTAGATTAAGCACGCAATTACTTACAATTACATCAGCCGTATCATCCGCTAAGGGCATATTCTCAATATCTCCTATTCGAAACTCCACATTGTTATAGTTCATTTTGGCAGCATTCTTTCGTGCCTTATCGACCATGGCCTCGCTAAAGTCTACACCGATGACTTTCCCTGATTCTCCCGTTTCATGTCTAGCGATAAAACAGTCATTTCCCGCTCCTGATCCTAAGTCCACTACAATATCTCCTTTTTTAATCTTGGCATATTCTGTAGGTAGTCCACAGCCCAATCCTAAGTCAGCATCAGCAACATGACCTTCCATCTTATGGTAGGAATCTGTCATAATATTATAGACTTCTTCTGAGCAATTCGTAGTACCACAACATGATGCTAGATTATCTTCCTTATTGGACAAAGCAATTTCAGTATACTTTGCTTTGACCATTTCTTTGATTTCTTTTTCTGTATTCATGATTTTATTTTTTAGATGTTAGCAGCAAGATTTCTTTATTGAATTAAATAGATTGCCAAAAATTTTCATCACCTTTTGACAGGTTTTTGGATTGAGACAGTAACAAACACTCGTCCCTTCAATCGTTCCTTGGATAATATTAGCTTGTTTCAGTTCTTTTAAGTGTTGAGAAATTGTTGCTTGTGCAAGGCCAATCTCAGTTACTAGTTCACCACAAATGCATTCTCCTCTTTTGACAATTTCTTGGAGAATAGCAATTCGTGCCGGATGTCCAAGGACTTTGGCAAATTGAGCAATTTCATTTTGCCCTTGAGTATACATTGATGTTTTCGTTACGCCCATGATTATCTATTCATTGCAATATTACGATTAATAGATTCAATCAACCAAATATTTTAAAGGGAATCTTTGAGAAAACTAAAAAATAAGTGTGATATATCTATGAACACCCACTCCTTTGGTACAAAATTATATGAGCTTGTAATATTTTCAGGCCTCTCACCCATTCCCAATGACCCTTTGCATAATTGCTCTCAATTAGAGACAATTCCAGGACGAGCTAGATCTTCCGCCTTTTTTACTTATGATCATTCATGCGTTCCATCTTTTTCAGCAGTTTACCATCCTGATCAATTTCATAGCTCGATTCACCTAAGCGAATTAAGCTAGTCTCTTTTACAAAATCTCTTGCATCATCATAGTTCGCTTCGATTTGCCAAGAACCCAGCTTATCTATATATCCATACTTCTTGTTCTGTGAAACCACAGCCAAGTTCTGACTGAAGGATCGAGCCAATTCAAATTGGCATTCTATTTCGATTTCTCCTTGGGTATTCACGTAGCCATAAAGTCCATTCTTTCGTACTAGAGCTAAGCCATCAGAAAATGAATATGCTTCTTCGAATATTGGCTCAAGAATCCAATCGCCAATAACATTAATAAATCCATAATAATCTCCAAATTTTACAGGAGCGATTCCCTGAAAAAAAGGAGCAGCATCTCTGAAAATCAGTGGGATGATCTCTAGCCCTGCCTCATTAATGTATCCTCGAAAGTTGTTCTTGATTACTATGGCAAAGCCTTCTTGAAATTCACTTCCAGCTTCATAATTGGCAGAGACTACAATTTTTCCTGCCTCGTCTTTATATCCAACCTTAGCCTCTTTGTAGAATCGAATAGGACTTTGAGCGCTCAAGCTGTGCACACAAAAAGAAATCAATAAAGTCAATACAAGTTTATTCATAAATACTATTCAACTTAAAGACGGCCAAAGATCTTTAGAGGTTGGAATTCAATCAGGCTGAATGACAACTATCGAATCAAATTGATGTCCCCCTTATACAAAACCTCCTCACCAAGCTGGTCCAAGACAGTCAACATATAAAAATAAGTCCCTACTTCGCAAGCCTCATTCTTGTGCGTCCCATTCCATCCTTGAGCGTTCGACCTAAAAATATTTTCACCCCAACGATTAAAAATCTGGAAGTCCTTTATTTCAATATTTCCTTTAATGATCGGAAAAATAGTTTCATTATTCCCGTCTCCATTGGGTGAAAATGCATTGGGCATGTACAGATTGCCACTTTCAATCACTTTTACGCATTGGGTGGTGTCATCATCCAAATCGCATTCGCCGAAGGCTTTCAACCGAATGCAATATTCTCCTGCCTCATTAATCATTGGGCTGATATCTGTTGCATTTGAGATAAGTACTCCATCCTGATACCACTCATAAGCATTTGCATCTGTAGATAAATTAATACAATTAAAATTTCCTTGTCCCACAGAAGCTACTTTAGGGTTCACTTCGAAAGAAGCCTGCGGAGCTTTTGGGGTCGTGATGGTAAATGTGATGGTGTCATTCAATAGGCATGGGTCGTTGGGATTTGAACTCATTCCTATGACCGTATAAGTCCCTTCCCCAAAAAAATTAAGGACATTGTTTATTGGATCGAAACTCGTATTTGCGCTAGGACTGACAGACACGATAGCATTCGCCGAGACCGGATACTGAATAGTGTCTCCAGGGCACAATTCAGTTTGAGTCGGCGGAGACAATTTTACACTTCCAATCAAACCAGTATTGAAACAGGTTGTGTCAGGAATAAATTTCCATAAATCATTATAAAAGAGCGCATTCAGAGATGCTCCTCCGACACCACCAAATACCCAAAAATTCCCTTCTGCATCACTCCATGAAGCGGAACCTCCTCGGGGAGGGATCATATTAGCAGGATTTGCAACACCTTGCACTCCGTAACTTGATGTAGGAACACTTCCATTGTTTGCTTCACCACTGACCCATGTCCATTCCAAATTATCGGCATTAAAAATCCAAAGGTCATTATGACATTTCGTGAATGCAATATCCCAACCACCAAATGCCCAAAATGCATTGGTACAACTGCTTGCTGTTTGGGCAGATTGATTTTCAAATCTTGAAAGCGGAACGCTCGCCACTTGCGGATCACAATAAGTCGTCGATACCTCCCCTTCATTCACCTGATCTGAGCCACTAATCCAAGTCCAAAGTTTAGTCGCTCTATCATATTTCCAAACATCATTTAGATGACCATATCCTGTAGCACTTACATTCATCCCGGCAAATAAGTAGAGGTTCTTGTCCTCATCCATCCATTTTGAATATCCCCATCGACTCGGCGGTAAGTTTGCCGCACTTGCAACTCCTTTTACTCCATAACTTCCAATAAAATTTGCTTGTTGAGTTCCTCCTTGCCATGCCCAATTATTTGTAGAAATATCGTAGGACCATAAGTCTGCCTTAGAATTAATAATATCTGTTGAGCCTCCAAAAAACCAGAGTTCATCATTTACAGTCCAGCCCGCTTTACATTCTACTCTTGCCGAAGGTGAATAGGCTGGACCATATACACCTAGAGGTCCATAGTTCAGTACCGGAGCAATTCCGGCCGTACCCTTCATCCATGTCCATTCATTCGTGGGGATGTGGTACCGCCAAAGATCATCATAGGCTAATGCTGAGCCTGTTCCTCCAGCAAATAGCCATAAATCGCCTGCATTATCTGTCCAACAATTTGCGCCATAACCAGAAGCTCCTGGGTAATTCAATATAGATGGTACTCCTTGAACACCATAGATCCCGCCCGAATTAGCACTGCCTTGAGGACCGTTCATCCAAGTCCATTCATTGCTGAGCGGATCGTATTTCCATAAATCATTATAAATATTTCCTACAATATTATCACCACCAAAAACCCAAAAATTGCCTTGCTGATCGATCCAATAAGCACATTGATATCTATTGGGAGGCATATTTGTTGACGATGCCACACCTTTGACTCCATAATTTCCGGCCATGTTTGCAGCTCCATTTCCTTTCATCCAAATCCATTGGCCGCTTTGAGCACCAACTGAAAGTTGACCAAAGAGACTAAATAGAATTAGGATTAATATTTGAACTGTAATTCGCAAAGTGCTGTGTTTATTAGACGAAATTCCTTTGCGATAGGTTGGACTTCTGTCTCTATTTAAGCTACTAAGTGCTTTCCTCGATTGGCTCTATACCAGCAACACCACCACTCGCGGCCAATGTCATGGCTTGTTTCGAATCGATATTGAGCTCCTTGACTTCAGACTTATTGACTATATACATATAACCACTGATGGCATAAGCATGAGGAAAATAAACCATGATTTTATCCTCTAAACCAATCACAGTCAAGTCGTTCTGCGTTACAAAACCGATTTGAAAAATTTCAGGCTCTTGCTTGATTCGAACCAAAACGGGTTCAGTGAACTTTCGTTTATCACCCATGAAACCCTCGACAAAATCTTTTATGGAAGTATAAATATTATTTAGAACAGGAAAGCGTTCCAAAATTTGTTCAACTCCAGATTGAATCCATTTCCATAAAAAGAATCTACTTCCAAACCAACCGACCAAAACTATGCTCACAATGATGATGAGAAAACCATAGCCTCTTTGCATGCCAGGAATGATGGTATCTACAAAATCGAAGAATGCATAAACCAACCATAAGGTGATAATCAAAGGCAAAAGGAAAACCAAACCTTGCAGAAAATATCTGAATATGTTCGAGGCTATTTTGCGCATCTTGTAAAAGTACTAGGAATGAAGTTACCGACTAGTCAAGTTTAAAATCAAAGAGACCACCGCCTTGTTTAAGTTGGAAGCCTAAAACCCGATCACCTTTCTTTTGAAATAAAATTTCCAAGCCAGCCGGCACATATTCAAATAGAATATCGTCCTTGGGTGTCAGCCTAAATTCAGGCTGGCCAGTTCCTTGCGCAAATAGTTCTCCTTCCTTCACTCTGATATCTATGTCGATTGGCAATGAATCACAAGTGTAATGGCCAGTATAAGAAGAAATGATGACCACAGGCACTTTGGGTACACCATAAGAAGCTTTCATTTCAAAGCCTTTATTATATTGAATTTTTAATAAATCCAATATAAATTCGTTGCTCGAATAATTGTTTGCATTCACGCAAATTGAAATGATGAGAGAGTCTTTAGGTACATAATAAAGGGTTGAAGAAAACCCATCTATTCCACCATTGTGGCCAAAAACAAAATCGCTATAAAACGGCAAGCGAAAAAGGCCCTTACCGTAACCCTTTTCTATTTGAAGCATATTATTCAAAGACTCATCAGTCACTACACTTTTAGTCATCAGTTTCTCCATGAAAATTGCCATATCCAATGGAGTGCTCACGATAGCTCCTGCCCCACCGGGCACGCTCATGTCAGTTTCATCTTCAACAATCCACTCATTACCATTATATGTAAATGAGCGCGCTTCATTCTTTATAGTCTTGGCATCTGAACCGAAGTAAGTGTTCTTCAAACCCATCGGACTTGCAATCTGAGTCTCTAGTATTTGAGCGTATGGTTTTTTGTAAATGTCTTCTAGAATATATCCTAGCAATACATAATTCGTATTGCTGTATTCATGTTTTTCATTGACTTTAAAATCACGCGGAAGTTTCTTAATCATATTCATCATATCAATTCGTGATTGTGGCTCCGTATAATAGGTCTTATACAATTCGTCATTGGTGAAATTATGTATTCCACTACTGTGCCCCAAAAGATAGTTCAAACCGATATAATTAGATTTTTCAATTTCTGGAAAAAATTCAGCCAATTGGGTAATCGTCTTGAGTCTTCCTTTATCAATCAGTTGATGAATCATTGTCGAGGTATAGGTCTTCGTAATCGACCCGATTCTATACTTGGTTTTGGCATTTGCTTTTTGGGTACGCGCAGCATCTATATAACCTGTTTGCTTTTGAAAAAGCACTTCCCCATTTTTATAGAGCACGACACTCGCTTCTACTCGATTGTTCGCAGCAAGGCTATCTAAATAAGCGGCCATAATATCATAGTCTTGGGCTTGAATGCTGGTCGATAAGAAAAGAATAGAAAGAAGAGAGTACAAAATTTTCATCTCTATAAAATTACAAAATTCTTTAAGCAGGAACGTTTTTGAAATCATAATTCTCTGAGTATGTTTAAGCAGAATGTCATTTCTTCATTTCATTTCAGACATGTTGAATTCCTTTTGGGGCTATAGTCTACTGCTTATTCCGAGCATACTGAGCATTTGTTTTGTCAAGAAATATGGGCAAACTGAACTTGCATTAGATTTAGCCATTCAATTAATTGCATGGACCATCGTCTTGCTTTCTATTCTTGGGCTCTTCAACTATTTAATTCCTGTATTGAGCGGAGTTCAACTCAATGAGGTCGCTCGGAAGCGCTGGTTTGGCCCTTATGCATTTGCTTATTGGATAATGTTCATTGGTGCGTCAATTCTACCCTTGACTTTATTATTCAAAAATTTAAGAAGAAGCCCCTTCTATCTCATCTTCATTCTCATTTGTATGAACATTGGGGTTGTCTTCGAGCGTATGATAATTCTAATCTCATTGTCGAGAGATGGACTCTATGCAACATTCGCCAAGAATATTTCAATTCATTTCATCATAGGAATTGTACTGTCATTCCTATTTATCTTGATAGCAGAAATATGGAATCGCTTTATAAAGCTATAGTATCGGATGTCTTTTAAACTCCTTGTCTCGATCAAATAGGTATCTATAGGTCGCTAATCTTCTGACTTCTTCAGCATTCAAATTCTTAGCAAGGTTTATCATCTTGGGGTTGAAATCGCCCAACCATTGCATTTCATATTTCAAATAACGTTTTGTCGGTTGAACAACCTTTGCGCATTCAATAATCATATAAGCATCCGTGCCCTTGCCTTGAAATTCTGGAACTACTCCGTATGCTACGCCAACAAATCGTTTGCAAGCACCCGTTTTTTTGAGGTATAGAAAATGCAATTTTTGCAACCACCCTAATTTGCCATTAAAATGTTTAAAGTATTGATTCAAATCAGGAATATTGATCCACATGGCAATGGGTTCATTTTTGTAATAAACGAACCACGTAATTTTTTCGTCTATAACATCCTTCATTTTCTTGAACATCATACGAGCCATGCGTGCTTCAATTCTTTTGCCATCTCCATGTTTGGCAAAAGCCTTATTATAAACTGTAGCAAAATCTTCAGCATACTTATCAAGCTCATTCTTTTTAATATGCTCAGCGGTAAAGTCCGGATCTTCAGCATACTTCGCATGGTATTTATACATCTTGTCCGTGAGTACGGCATCTACGCCTAGGCCAGGGCAAACTTGATTAAAGTATATCTGAAAGCCATAATTTTCAAAAAGCGTTTGATAGTACTCCGGATTGTAATTCATATTATAGAGAGGCTCTTCAAAACCCTTAATGAGCAGTCCCCACCATTTATCTCTCTCTCCAAAATTAACGGGGCCATCCATGGCTTCCATTCCTCTGTCTTGCAACCAAGCCTTAGATTTATCGAACATAAAATTGGCTATTTCTTGATTGTTCTCACATTCAAAAAAACCAATCCCACCAGTGGGCTGTTCATTTTTCCATTTCTTACATGTGAACACAGCCAAGCGTCCCACGTAAGCATCACCATCTTTAATGAGCCAGCGTTCGCATTCTCCAAATTTGAAATACTTATTCTTTTCTTCATCAAATACCTCTTTGATATCCTGATCTAAAGGACGAATATAGTTGGGATCATTTTTATATATGGAAAGGGGAAAGTGCAACCATTCGTTGGCAAGCTTCTCATTTTCAACAACTACAATTTGCACGGCTTAAAGATATATTCTCTATTCGATTAAATACAAGAAATTCAAGCTCAAGATTTACCGAAACTTATGGAAAAAAGAAAAATATGTATCTTGTAAAAAAATATAAGATGCAAAAAACAATAATAATCGTTACTCTTCTCTTTTTCATAAGCTGTGATACAAGCACAAAAAAGAAACTTTATTCGTCGAAAAACAATCCAATCGTTCAATCTAATGTTGAATATGACACAATCTATGTTCAAGAGGAAAATGGCGATTTACAAATGCGAATAACTGAGAAATCAAAAAATAAAGTCATTCCTAAGAAAACTCGACAAGCCTCAAAGAGATCTGGTCTAGACACAATATATGTAGAAGATGAAAAAGGGGGCTTGGAAATGCGCATCATCGAGCGTTAAAGAGGCTAATTAAGTATTAGAAAGCTCTTAGCAAGCATTATAACATAAGACCGTACATTTACCGCATGAAATTTGACGAACTCTTCGATTTCAAATCATTGGTAAACGATAAGGTGAGCATTTGGTTCTATGCTAGAGTTGTACTCTTTCTAGTATTGAATTTTGCCATATTAGCTATTGGCAGCAAACTCATGGGACCAGAAGGGGCGAATCCTGAATTCTATAAGATGGGTGATCGAGCGCCATGGACACCTCCAGGCTGGGTATTTGGTGCCGCTTGGTTCATTATAATGTTTTGCTTCGCGTTTTATATGGCGAAGCTTTGGGAAATAGAAGGCGATCCAAAAGCTTCGGAGCTTAAAGGTTTTTGGAAAAGGCAAATAAATGGAAATAGAGATTTTGTTATTACGTTTTTTATAGTGCAAGCCATATTAAATATTGCATGGAATCCCGTCTTCTTTCAATATGCGCAAGTTGGCCCTGCATTGGGAATAATTGCTCTTTTGACCTTTCTCATTCTTTATGTAATGTTTAAGTACATCAAGAAGATGAAATACTATTCATTCCTCATACTGCCCTATTCAATTTGGCTCTGCATAGCAACTAGTTTGAACTACTATTTTTGGATGAATAATCCGCCGGCTTAAACTTCCCGATTCTCTTCTTTGCCCCTTAACTTAGCCATATGGCTGAGAAAAAATTGTATTTACTAGATGCTTTTGCTCTAATTTTCCGTGCATATTATGCCCTCATTAGAAACCCAAGAATTACTTCTGATGGTCGTAATACGAGTACACAATTTGGCTTTACGAACACCTTAGTCGATATTCTCAAAAATCAAAAACCATCCCATATCGCAGTATGCTTTGATACCCCAGAACAAGGCGAAAGAGAAGAAAAATATGCCTTCTATAAAGCGAATCGAGATGCCGCCCCGGAAGATTTGATTGCTTCTCTTCCTGACATTCGAAAAATTGTAGAAGCTTTTAATATACCCATCGTTGAATCGCCAGGTTATGAAGCCGACGATGTCATAGGAACCTTGAGTGTGCAAGCAGAAAAAGAAGGCTTTGACGTCTTTATGGTGACACCTGACAAGGACTTGGGCCAATTAGTAACAGATAAGGTAACCATGCTCAAACCTCCTAGAGGAGGTAAGAAATACGAGGCCATGGGACCCGCAGAAATTTGTGCCAAATGGGACATCGAACGGGTAGATCAAGTAATCGACATGCTTGGTTTGATGGGAGACGCTTCAGATAATATTCCAGGCATAAAAGGAGTTGGCGAAAAAACAGCTGCGAAACTCCTAAAACAATATGACACTTTAGAAGGGGTCTTAGAGCATGCCGAAGAAATAAAAGGGAAACTCGGTGAAAAAGTGGCCGCTGATAAGGCAAATGCCATCATTAGTAAAGAACTCGCAACGATAATTTTAGATGTGCCCTGCACTTTTGATGCCAAAAAATATGAAGTTGAAGAATGGAATACTGAAGAGCTCAAGAGCATTTTTTCAGATTTGGAATTTAGAACCTTAGGAAAGAGAATTTTAGGCGATGAATTTCAAATGAAGCCAAAAGCAGGGGCTCAACAAGACTTATTTGGAAATGCAGTCGCATCTAAAGCCGGGCCTTCCAAAACTCAAGTCAAGAAAGAAGAAGTATTTGAAGATTTGAAAAGCATTGAAAACACCAAACACACATACGTTCTAGTCAATGAAGAAAAGGAAATTGATAAACTGATTAAGAAACTTTCGAAAGCGAAAGAAATTTGCATCGATACAGAAACTACGGGACTTGATCCTATGCGATGCGATATGGTGGGTATGAGTTTTTCTACAAAGGCAAGAGAGGCCTGCTATGTACCTGTCCCCAATGACCGCAAGAAAGCGAAAAAAATTATTAACAAATTCAAGCCTCTTTTTGAAAATGAAAAACTGCTATGGATTGGACAAAATTTAAAATATGATTTGCTTGTACTTAAAAATTACGGCCATAGGCTTCATGGAAATATTTTCGATACCATGCTCGCACATTATAGCTTTCATCCAGAAGGTCGACGTTCCATGGATCAGTTGAGTGAGCAATATTTAGGCTATTCGCCCGTGAGCATTGAAAGTATACTTGGGAAAAAGGGAAAAAGCCAAAAGAATATGAAAGATATTCCGGTAGAAGAAGTCATGCCGTATGCCTCTGAGGATGCCGATATCACCCTTCAACTCAAAGAAAAATTTGTTCCCCTTATAGACGAATCAGATGTAGGTGAAATTTTTCACAATGTTGAGACTCCACTCGTAGAAGTTCTGACCGATATGGAATTTGAGGGAATTCGAGTTGATGAGAAATTTCTGAATGACTATAGCAAGCAACTCGAAAAAGAAATAAAAGATGCCGAGGAAAGTGTTTACAAACAAGCTGATGTTCGCTTCAATTTGGCCTCGCCAAAGCAATTGGGCGAAGTGCTTTTTGACAAACTCAAACTTGACGCTAAGGCCAAGAAAACAAAGACAGGCCAGTACAAAACCGGAGAAGAAATTCTAAGCAAACTTGCGGCTGAGCACAAAATCGTCGATGATATTTTAAGTTTTAGAAAACTCAGCAAGCTGAAGAGCACTTATGTTGATGCGCTCCCGCTCTTGATACATCCAGAAACTGGACGGGTGCACACCACTTATGCGCAAGCCGTGGCAGTCACCGGACGTTTATCAAGCAATAACCCCAATCTTCAAAACATCCCCATCCGAACGGAAAAAGGACGAGAAATTCGAAAGGCATTTATTCCAAGAGACAAAGATCACAAATTAGTCAGTGCCGATTATTCTCAAATTGAATTGCGTATTGTTGCTGCAATCAGTAATGATAAGAATATGGTCAAGGCTTTTAAAGATGGCGTAGACATCCATACTGCCACTGCTGCAAAAGTTTTTGGTGTCAAAACGAAAGACGTCACCAAAGAACAACGATATAAAGCGAAGAGTGTAAACTTTGGAATTATTTACGGGCAAGGTGCCTTTGGTCTGGCAAATAATTTGGGCATCTCGCGAACAGAAGCCAAGGAAATTATTGACAATTATAAGAAAGAGTTCTCCGGCATCAATGATTATATGGAGGATATGAAAACCTTCGCTAAGGAAAATGGCTATGTACAAACTTTGATGGGGCGTAAGAGACATTTGGCCGACATCAATTCAAGCAACTTTACTGTACGTGGTTTTGCTGAACGTAACGCGATTAACTCTCCCATTCAAGGAACAGCAGCGGATATGATTAAGCTGGCCATGATTCATATGCATGCCGCCTTGAAACAGCAAAAAATGCAATCTAAGATGTTGTTACAGGTTCATGATGAACTAATCTTTGATGCACATAAAGATGAGCTGCCGCTTCTTAAGCCATTGATTTTGGAGGTTATGGAAAATGCCATGCCACTTCCGAATAAGGTTCCTGTTGTCGCTGAATTAGGCGAAGGAGACAATTGGCTGGAGGCACACTAAAATGAGCACTTCAGTTTTAATGCTTCAGACAAGCTCGTCCCTAAACCAAGGTTCCGAGATGCAAAATTCTTGATCCTGTTGGGCTCACGGGATTTACACTTTTACCAATCACAATTCCTCTTTCGGGAGAATTATAATCTTCTATTTGATTGCCAAAAATATCTCTTAATGTAGCGATTGACTGTCCTTTCTCCACGACATCCAATAAATTTACGGTTACATTCAATAAGCCACCTTTATCTGTATACAACCATTTTGATGAAGAACATTGTATACTTTCATTTTCAGCATTCTCTAGCTCGTCCTGAATAATTCCTAAATGAGAAAGCACATTATGAATGCCTGAAAGTCCACTTTTTATCATCTTCTTTTGAAACAAATTCGGGTTCCCTACTTCGACTGTTATGGCAGGAATACCGAGGTCTTCTGCGGCTCCTCTAAAAGTACCATCTGAGGGAGGGACATGTAATATAATTTCCGCACATTGCAAGAGCGCTAATTGTTTGGTGATTGGTTTGCTCATATCACTACGGATATAAAAAGAATTAACCCGTCCGAAACTGGCTGTATGTAAATCGAGGAGATAATCAAAATGCTTGAGCACCTTAAAAATAATTCTATGCGCATATGTTTCAGCAACAGCACCATTTACTTTACCCGGCATTATTCGGTTTAAATCTGAACCATCTTTAAAATAACGTTCTTGTCTGATAAATGAAGGCACATTGACCAAAGGAACACCTATCACAGTCCCCTTCATACTTTCAACATCTAAGTCGCTGAATAAACGTTGAATTACAGATATCCCATTCAACTCATTGCCATGGACAGCCGCTGTTATGCCAACTACTGGCCCATCTTCCAAGCCTTTACAAACCATAATGGGAATTTCAATCGGTAGTCCGAGGGCATTATGCGCTATGGTGAGCCAAAAATTTTGCTTGGCTCCTTTCTTGATTGATGTTGGATCAAAAGAAAGAATATGCTGATTATTATCTACACTCATTATACTAAAATTTCATTTATTAAATTAGGATCATCATTCAATGATTTGAAAAGTCCCATTCGGAACTTCCCTTTGGTATTAAAAAGCTGCTTGCACATTTTATCTATAGCAATTGTTGAGAGAACGGTCTGAATAAAGGTTTCGATAAGTTCATCAATACCAAGCCCCAATTTATTATAATCTCTTCTGTCCATAATCATCAGGCGGTTGGTATCAGAAGTCCATTGATTTTCCCCTATTTTTATAGACAAATTTGTGCCTAAAATATCCCAAGAAGCATGACTACTTTCCAAATGATCCATGAGCGGTTTTAATGCTCTTCGAGAATACATACAAATTGGTTTAATGCCATCTTTCGAACTACTCACCATCATTCTAAAATCAGCCACATAGGTATCTCCTTTCTTATCTGGCATGGTTCCGACATGATAGAATTTACCTTTGCTACTCCTTGAACTCCAATTATAATTACCAATCAAACTTTGAACGATAAATCGATCATAGTCCAATTCCAATTTCATAAAATCATCCAATTCTTGTACATTGGTGATGGTATATACGCCTTGCCCTGCATTGCTATAAGGAACCTTAATAACTGCATGACCTCCCATTTTTTGAACCCAAATTGGAATTTCATTTTTCGCGACATCCCATATCGTATCTGGAATATTTATCTTCAAACCAAATTCAGATAGTTCCGAATTAAATAAGTCATACGCTTTGGCCGCCAACAATTTATTGCGACCTCCTGTGAGGCAGACTGAAATCGGATTCAAGATTAAGGTCTTTGTATGAAGCGGTATTCTATTCCATGGTTTTTGAGTGACATATCTAAACATCGCACGAACCGCTTGCCATTCATCATCAATTAAAATATAAAAAATGCCATCTTCAATTTTGACATGGCTGTTGTCCGCTTTATTAAAATAGGGAACCAAATGTACTGTTTCATTAAATACATCTGCAATGACTGAGGCATAGCCTGAAGTCTCCATATAATTCTTATCATAAAAAACGGCCAAGCATCCCTTGACACGATTTTTTATTCCCTTCTTCTCTACGAGCGGTTTGAAGCTTCGTTCGATAAGGACTCTATAAGTACCGTCCGCAATATTGTCATCCATCAAAGGCATCGACTTTTGACCAGACGGGCAAGAATTATTTTCAATGATCACCATCTGTTTTTCCCCATCTGAGGATGTCGCACTGATAAGGTCGGCTCCGCCCCAAAGGAAATGAGAACATTTATAAGACAAAAGTTCTTCCAATTTTGACTTATTAACTTTTGGATTCAAATGACAGTACCGAGAAACTATCCTTTCTGTATCCAAGTTTAAAAAGAAATTTACCAATGGATGAATGGTGGCGTTCAAAACTTTTGGATACCAATGTTTCTCGGGTTCAAATGAACCAGGCAGAAACTGTTCTATTTTTGCTGCTTCTTTCATGACTATAGCTTTCAAATGTAGAATAATATATCAGCAAACATCTTTTTTATTTATATAATAAAAATGGTAAAATATCACCTCTTCAAAAGACATATTTGTGATACATTTATAGGAGCTCAGTGAAGAGATATTGACGATAAGTTGAGTCCTACAGTTTGTTACTCTATATGAATGAAAAAACTGATATAGAACTTTTAAAGTTGCTTGAAAACGACAAATTCAAGCAAGCAGCTTTTCGGGCATTGTTTGAACGCTACCATATCTACGTCGGGAAAATCTGTCATCGATTTACAAAAGACCCTGAGCTTTCAAAAGATATCAGTCAATTAGTCTTCCTAAAGGTTCATGAGCACTATCAAAATTTTCAAGAAAAATCAAGCTTTAAAACTTGGCTTTTTGCAATTGCATATAGAGAATGTTTGGTCTATCTAAGGCAAGCAAAAAAAATAAAGTTTACCTCAATTGACCTAGAAATGAAATTGCAAGAATTTGAGGATATTGATTTAGAAACTGAAATTGACCTTGAACGCGAACAGAATCTTGCGCTCCTCAATCAACTTGACCCCCTCGATAAAGCGCTGCTTTTAATGAAATATCAGCACAATATGAGTATAAAATCGATTGCAACATCATGGAATATAGGGGAAAGTGCAGTGAAAATGCGGTTGAAACGTGCAAAAACCAAGCTCCAAAAATTAAAGACAAATAATATGTGACTTTTTGAAGGTTTTGGTATCTAATAGATATCAAAATTTAATTTTAATAAAAATGAGATCCTTATTACTCTTAGCTTTCGTGCTCATGCAGTTCGTAGCTATTGCTGCTGATGTTCCGGCAGCCCTCGAAAATGCCCTTAAAACGAAATTCCCTTCTGCAACTGATGTTGAATGGTATGACGAATATGATGGTTCGTTCAGTGCCTTCTTCTTTGATGGTGAAGACAGCAAAATTGCAAAATTTGATGCTTCAGGCTCTTGGTTGGAAACAAGAATATACTTGGATCAAGAACAAATCCCTCAAACCATCATGAAAGCCATTCAAAAATCTAAATATGCAGATTTCACAATCTCAACTGCAATTAAAATTGAGCTCCCAGCAATAAGTCAATACGAAATAAATGCTGAAACTAAAGAAAAAGCCTACCTGTTGATGTTCGATGAAAAAGGCATCTTGCTTAGTGCGACAGAAGAGCCAAAGGATGTATTAGACGATGAAGATGAAACGTCTCCTGATGAAGATGAATAAAACAAATGAACTTTAAAAAAAAGCCCAAAGCAATTTGGGCTTTTTCTTTTATGAAAATGATTCATGCTCAAATTTTGCATTTAATGACATAAGGAGTTTCCATAATGGAATAGAGATTAAAGCTTTCGATCCGTGAGAACCTTATAGGTCGGATCTTCAAGAACATTGACGTCTATAATCTCTTCGGCATCTTCAAGCAACTTTCTACAGTCCTTGCTTAAGTAGGTGAGGTGTACCTTTTTGCCTACTTTCTTATAACGTTCCGTGATTTTATTCAAGGCTTCTATCGCACTCATATCTACAACACGACTTTCTTTAAAATCTATAATTATTTCATCAGGATCATTGAGTATATCAAACTTCTCATTGAATGCTGTGACCGATCCAAAAAAGAGTGGCCCATACATTTCATAGTGCTTCACCCCATTCTCATCAATATTTTTACGCGCTCTAATTCTTTTCGCATTGTCCCAAGCAAAGACCAATGCAGCAATGATGACACCTATGATAACGGCTAAAGCCAAATTATGCAAGAAGACAGTTACCAGCGTAACCATGACCATGACAAAGATGTCAGACTTCGGCATCTTATTGAAGGTTTTAAAACTGGCCCACTCAAAGGTACCAATCGCAACCATAATCATCAGTCCTGTAAGAGCTGCCATAGGAACCTTTTCTATGAGAGAAGAACCAAACATCACGAATATCAATAGCATGACTGATGCAACAATTCCAGACAGACGAGCTCGAGCACCATTGGAAATATTAATCAAACTTTGTCCAATCATCGCACAACCACCCATACCGGAGAATACACCTGAAATCATATTGGCAATTCCTTGAGCCACAGCTTCTTTATTTCCACGTCCACGTGTTTCTGTAAGCTCATCAACAATGTTTAATGTCAACAAACTTTCAATCAAACCAACGCCAGCAACGATGATGGCGTAAGGGAATATAATTTTTAAGGTCTCTAAGCTTATGGGAACTTCAGGAATATGAAAAGGAGGAAATGAACCCTCAATGGAGGCCATATCACCAACTGTTTTTGTATCAAGACCAAATACGACCACTATACCAAAAACCACTAAGATTGATGCGAGGGAAGCCGGAATCACTTTTGTGATTTTAGGAAGCCCCCAAATGATGAGCATAGTCAAAAGAACCAAGCCTAATAAAATGAACATGGCAGAGCCCGTGAGCCAATTTCCCGAAGGGTCTTTAAATTGGGCCAATTGCGACATAAAAATGATAATCGCGAGTCCATTTACAAAACCAAAAATGACGGGATGAGGTACTAAGCGGATGAGTTTTCCTAAGCGCAATAAACCCGCTGAAACTTGAATAATTCCAGCCAAGACAACGGTTGCAAATATGTATTCTATTCCATGTGATTTTGCGAGAGCGACAATAACTACAGCAACGGCTCCTGTTGCCCCAGATATCATTCCTGGTCGACCGCCTAAAATGGATGTGACCAAACCCATGACAAAAGCAGCGTATAGACCTGTCAGTGGAGGCAAACCTGCGATCATAGCAAAAGCGACTGCCTCAGGCACCAAAGCCAAGGCTACAGTCAATCCTGACAGTATTTCAGCTTTGTAATCAACCTCTTGAGAAAGATCAAATAAGTTTAGGTATTTTTTCATGAGAGGGTTTTCAGGAGGGTATCTGATGAGTCTGTATTCAATTCGAAACAACAATCATGCCTAATCAAAGACGATTAACAGTAGTCTCATTTTCATTATTTGCCAAAAGCTTGCAAGAGTAGCACAATTGGCAAGCCTAACCAACAGAATAAGACAGATTTTCCTCGCTATAACTTCCGCTTTTGAAAGGCTAAATCAGGATTGCAGATGTTCAATACCAGCTCTCATTTATAGCAATAACAAGCACCTATTGCCTTAAGGCAATGGCCAACTTTAGAATTTTTTCAAGCTTCTTAATGGGAATATCCTTATTCGGATTGATGCCCATAATTTTCATGCGTTTGCGATCTCCTTGTTCAAGGGCCTTATGTTCAATGAGCGCTCCGTCTACAAAACCTATATAGGCTTCAGCAGTCACTTTATCCTTCCACAGATAACAAAGATTTTTCCCTTTATAACAGAAAAAGGGGAGCTTCCATTTCCAGTGTACGCTCATTTCTTCATTACTCGAGAGTATAATTTCCCGAAGGGCCAAAAAGCAGCCTTGCAAGGGTTCATCATGCCTCAAATAAAAAATTTCTAGTTCAGATAAATTGCTCATGCTTGCTTACATCTATATCCTCAAAAAAGTGAGGCATTATTTCAGACGATAAATATAAATACAACCAGCGCCAGGGACTTTTTGACGCTCGCCAAGAATATACGTTTTATGAGGGACTCCTAAAATTAATCGGTTTGAGATTAAGGCTACGCTCGTCCCTAACTTTTCAATCCCTTGCGAATTAAAATCGTGAGGGACCACCTTTTGACTTTCAATCCAACGACCGGAAGGCTCTTCTTTAAATATATATACAGCCCCTGCCTTATGTTGCATTTGATCCTTATAAAGCATCTTTTTTTCCGCTGCGCCTACGGCAAAATAGCCGTCGCCCATACTTAGCGAATAGCCAAAATAATCGCCCTTGGCTCTATCCTTAGGGGCTACTTGATCTATTTCATTCCAATACCCATTTTTATCCTTCTTAAAAACGTAGACCGTACCTGCATCTCGCATAGGATCGGTGTTCAAAGGGCTCATATCTTTTCTTATAGAACTCACGATTAAATAATTTTTCTTTGTTGCTATGACCGTCCCAAAAGCGTCTCGCACAAATATCGGAACATAATCCTTGCGGTCTGTTGGAGTCAATCGTTGGTTAAAATGCCATCGCCCTTTCGGATCACTAGAATAAACTAAAACTGAACCAATCGAATGGTCGTCCATGTATTCATCCTCATGAGGATAGCCGATAAGTAAATCCATATCGTTAAACTGCAAGGACGCACCAAAGTTTGTATTGTAGTTACTCGGTGCTGGTTTGATAGAATCTTGGAGTTGCCAAATCCCCTTCTCCAAACGGTAAGTGAATACCATACCCGCAGCAAGCATATCACCTCCCTTGTTTCGATAATTCATTAAATGTGTACTTGGAGCGGCTACTGCCATAAAGAAACTAGAAATGCAAACAACGCTTCCGAATTGCGAGCCGTTCTGCTTGACGGGAGGCTCTATTTTTTGCACCTGTCTCCAAAACCCATCTTCCTTCAATTTAAAAATATAGACAGCACCAAGCTTAGGCGCCTTAGACGAATCTGCTTCTCTTTTATGAGGCACGCCAACTACTGCGAATGAGTCATGCATGGCTATTGCAGAACCAAATCGGTCTCCAATAATTTTATCATTCTGGGCTATTTTTTGATGAAAAACATATTGGTCACCCGATTTTTTATAGACACAGACAGATCCTGCATATTTAGTATTAGCCGTCTCACCTAAGGCAGACAAATCATTCAATGCAGAGGCCATAAGATATTCGCCCTCTTGGCAAGTGCTTGACCCTAAAAAGAGGCGTGTGCTATCCTGAGTAAAAATTTCTTGCTCTAAAGTATAAAGCTGTGCTAGGGCATTTCCAGAATAGAGAAAAAACAAGCTTGTAATAAGCAATCGCATCAGCCAAAACTACCCTATTTCTAACTAAATCGTGGATTTGCATCATTTGTCAGCAGCGCTTGAAGCTCTTAGAACTTGCCTTTAATTGATTCTATATTTTTTACCTTCCGATAAGAAGCTCCACTATGAAATATCGACGATTACGATCTGGGCAGCTCATTCCCAACAAACCTAGACCATCATGCGATTTACAAACATAACCCATCACAAAACAGCCATTTTACAGCCTGCATTTTTTGACATTTAGCATTTGATATTTTTGACCTTTGCCCATTGCGCAACTGATTCTCACCAATTTTAGAAGAGCACGCTATTTACCAGCAAAACCCCACAAAAAACAGCCATTTTAGAGCCTGTATTTTTTGACATTTGGCATTTGATATTTTTGACATTTGCGCGTTGCGCATGTACCTTTGCGCCCTATAAAATCAGCAATTTATGCCAGATATTAAACCGGAAGAAATATCCGCAATACTTAGAGAACAACTTAGCAATTTTAATCCAAGTGCCGATCTTGAAGAGATTGGAACAGTACTTCAAACTGGTGACGGTATCGCTCGTATTTATGGGCTAAATGGTGTCGGATCAGGAGAGCTCGTGGAGTTCGAAAATGGTGTTCAAGCCATTGCATTGAACCTTGAAGAAGACAATGTTGGTGTGGTATTGATGGGTGATGGTAAAGAAATTAAAGAAGGCGATAAAGTAAAGCGAACTGGTCGTATTGCATCTATTAAAGTAGGTGAAGAAATGGCCGGTCGTGTGATTAATACGCTGGGTGAGCCGATAGACGGAAAAGGACCTATCGGAGGTGAGCTTTTTGAAATGCCACTAGAGCGTAAAGCACCTGGTGTAATTTTTAGAGAGCCAGTTACCGAACCATTGCAAACGGGTATTAAAGCGATTGATGCAATGATTCCTATTGGACGTGGTCAACGTGAGTTGGTCATTGGAGATAGACAAACAGGGAAGACGGCGATTTGTGTAGATACTATCATTAATCAAAAAGAATTTTACGATGCAGGCGAGCCTGTATTCTGTATATATGTTGCGATTGGTCAGAAAGCCTCTACCATTGCTCAGGTAATGAAAACATTGGAAGACAATGATGCGATGAAATACACGATCATTGTTGCAGCTTCTGCATCAGAGCCAGCACCACTTCAGTTCTATGCTCCATTTGCTGGAGCTGCGATTGGAGAGTACTTCCGTGATACTGGTCGTCCGGCTTTAATCATCTATGATGATTTGTCTAAACAGGCCGTGGCTTATCGTGAAGTATCCCTTTTGCTTCGTCGTCCTCCGGGTCGTGAGGCATATCCTGGTGATGTATTCTACTTGCACTCTCGCTTATTGGAGCGTGCGGCGAAGGTTATTTCAAAAGATGATATCGCGAAGAATATGAATGACCTACCACCGAGTCTTAAAGGCAAGGTAAAAGGTGGTGGTTCACTAACAGCACTTCCAATTATTGAAACTCAAGCGGGTGATGTATCTGCATATATTCCAACCAATGTAATTTCTATTACTGACGGGCAGATATTCCTAGAGTCAAACTTATTTAACTCTGGTGTACGTCCTGCGATTAACGTAGGTATCTCTGTGAGTCGTGTGGGTGGTTCTGCGCAAATTAAATCCATGAAAAAAGTTGCAGGTACACTAAAACTTGACCAAGCACTTTATCGTGAAATGGAGGCCTTCTCAAAATTTGGTGGTGACCTTGATGATGCTACAAAATCAGTACTTGATAAAGGTGCTCGTAATGTGGAGATTTTGAAGCAGGGGCAATTTCAACCCTTCTCAGTTGAGAAACAAGTTGCGATTATCTACTTAGGTACTAAAAACAAATTGAGAGATGTTCCAGTAAATAAGATGAAAGAATTTGAAGAGCAGTTCTTATTAGAAATGGAAAATCAAATGCCAGAACTTCTCGCTGAGTTTAAGAAAGGAAAACTTCCTGAAGAGGCTCTTAAAAAAATGGAAGATTTAGCAGAAGGAATTATCAAACAGTATAAAGCTTAAGATTTTCTTCAAAAAGATTGTAGCCCTCGTATCCTTACGGGGGCTTTTTTTATCTTGAATAATCGTCTCCTTAAGCTACTTTTAAAGCCTGTGAAAAGAGTTAAACGCATATCGATTTTTATTGTCGCCGCCTTGCTCTTATGGGCCATCATAAATCCGTTTATCATGACCTTTAAACAAGACGATGATGAGGCCATAGAAGCTTTCTCGAAAAAAAACTTGAGTATTTTGTTCGAAGATTTTAAACATGAAGGAAACAATCTTCATCTTGCAAGAATCGGCAATTCGTCAAAACCTGTGCTACTGTTTATTCATGGTTCTCCTGGCTGTTGGAATGCAGCTTGGGATTATTTTATGGATAGCAGCTTGCATAAATCATTTGAGCTCATAAGCATAGACAGGCCTGGTTTTGGAAAAAGTGACTATGGAATAGCGAGGAATTTATTTGCACAAGCAAATATTGTTTCTTCTTTCGTATCTGAAAAACTAAAAGGCCGCGAAATCCATCTCATTGGTCATAGCTATGGCGGACCACTTGCAATGCAAATGTGCAAACTGAATGACACTCTGTACTCGAGATGCATATTGCTAGCCGGCAGTATTAGTCCTGATGCAGAAAAAGAAGAATGGCAATTGAATCTATTCAGCAAGAAGGCATTGCGTTGGATGGCACCTGGTTCTTTTGAACAAGGCATACTAGAGTTGCTCTGGCTCAAAGAAGATTTAAAGAGGTACAAAAAAAATATCTCTTCAATAGGTACGCCCATTGTGGCAGTATATGGTACAGAAGATAATATGGTGCCTCATGATGAAAATTTGGACTTCCTAAGATCACATTTTGACTCTGTGCAATTAAACATACACTCATTAGACGGCGCCAATCACTTTTTGCCTTGGAAGAGATATAACGAAGTGAGAGAAATAATTAAAAGCCCCTTCGAAAAGATTCGAAAGGGCTTTTAATCCATTATATCTGTATTCCTTTATAGGCAGAACGATCCCCAGAAATTCTTCCACCAGAAGTTATTCTTTGCATTTGTCCCGCAAGTCGTATTCCAGTTTGTATATGTCTTGTGCATCCAATTATTTGAACTTTGATCATGATGTGCGGCTATAGTGTGCCCTACTTCATGCGCCATTAGATTCTGTCCAAAATAGGTTTTGCTTGTACCATTGGCAGTTTTTGTAGCAACTTCACCAAATGAGAAAGCCTGAGACGGATCGGAACACATTCTCGAAATACCATCGGCTTTCCCCCAAACACCTTCGACATTGTCGCCAGTAAAGAAGTAGTTCACGTCGCCTATGTTGTACCAACTAAAACCAGAAAAGGCGGAGCATTCGTCCACAAATGTCTGCCTGTTTGACGTTGTTTTTGGTCTATAATTTGCTGATCCCGATGAAGAATACAAATACATCGTGCGACGAACTAGTCTGAAATCAATACCGTTATAAGCATTGTAACGCTTATTTGCGTAATAATATCTCCAATACATCCAATTTGAACAGTTCGTATAATTCCCAAATTTCTGATACATCTGATAGTCACCCAAATACGTAATGTAAATAGTTTTTAATCCTCTGCTGCGTGTAGCTTCTTGAGGCTCGGTTTGTACTTCATCATTACCACAAACATTTCCTTCTACAATTTCATCTCTACCATCAAATATGATGTAGATATCGTCTGGAGCAGATGCAATGAAGTTGGTCAGTGGTTGAAGTGAGTATTCCACTTCTCCATCGAGAATCAATCCTTCCATTTTTCCCAAACTAAAAGTCAAGTATGAATTTCTTTCACTGTTTCCTAGATTCCCTTGGAGAGCAAATCTTTCTGGCTCCTGTCTTACAGTGTGAACATCATTAGCACCAATTTCGATTGCCTGGAATCCTGGCTCATCATATTGTTTTAAGTCATCGTCAACCATGGTGAGCTCCCAATCTGGATGTGAAGGGATGTTCAAATTAATTTTGACGGCAGTTTGCGGCTTCGTTTGAGCAATAGCAAGCAAAGATTCTTGGTCTAAAGTAAAGATTTCATAATTCCTTAAGTCTTTAGAAAGTTGGTCGTGATACAGATTCTCACTGTTCGCAGCATCGGGCTTCGCACAGGAAGAATAAAGTATTGCAATGGCTATTACAGCCAAGAGCAATGAAGAGGATTTCATAATTAGTCTTTTCATATTTATATTATTTTAATCTAATCTACAAGAAAAAATACGCAATGTCAATAGGCAAACAAATATTAGATAAAAAAAGCCCCTTCAAATGAAGGGGCTTTTCTATATAAAAGAGTTAAATGTCTATAAGCACGAAGAGCCCCATAAATTCTTCGCCCAGAAGTTAGTCTTTGCACTTGATCCGCAAGACGTATTCCAATTAGTGTACGTTTTATGCATATAGTTATTTGAACTTTGATCATGGTAAGCTGCAATAGTGTGACCTACTTCATGGGCCATTAGGTTTTGGCCAAAGTAGGTTTTGTTTGTTCCACTAGCAGTCCCTGTTCCAACTTCTCCAAATGAGAATGCTTGGGAGGGATCAGAACACATTCTTGAAATACCATCAGCTCTGCCCCAAACCCCACTAACATTATCGCCAGTAAAGAAATAATTTACATTTCCTTCATTGAACCAGCCGTAATTATAGAATGCCGAACATTCATTAACAAAAGTCCCACTGTTTGATGTTGTTTTTGGATTATAATTTGCAGAACCAGACCATGAATATAAATATGCTGAACGGCGAATCATATTAAATTGAATTCCATTGTAGGCATTGTAACGCTTGTTGGCATAGTAATATCTCCAGTACATCCAATTTTGACAATTGGTTGTATTCCAGAATCTCGTATACATCTGATAGTCTCCTAAATAAGTGATATAAATGTTCTTGATTGCTCTGGTAGGCGTCGCCTCTTTGATTTCACCTTGTACTTCGTTGTTACCACAAACATTGCCGTCAACAATTTCATCACGTCCATCAAATATTACATATAAGTCATCTGAAGCATCTGCAATGAAATTTGTCAAGGGTTGAAGAGAATATTCTACTTCTCCTTCATGAATTAGGCCTTCTACTTTTCCTAAACTAAAAGTCAAATAAGAATTCAATTGGTTGTCCAATAATTTACCTTCTAAGGCAAAACGTTCTGGCTCTTGAATGACAGTCCGAACATCATTAGGACCAATTTCAATTGCTTGGAATCCTGGCTCATCATATTGTTTTAAGTCATCGTCAACCATGGTGAGCTCCCAATCTGGATGTGAGGGGATGTTCAAATTAATTTTGACGGCAGTTTGCGGCTTCGTTTGAGCAATAGCAAGCAAAGATTCTTGGTCTAAAGTAAAGATTTCATAATTCCTTAAGTCTTTAGAAAGTTGGTCGTGATACAGATTCTCACTGTTGGCAGCATCGGGCTTCGCACAGGAAGAATATAGTATTGCAATGGCCATTACAGCCAAGAGCAATGAAGAGGATTTCATAATTAGTCTTTTCATATTTATATTATTTTAATCTAATCTACAAGAAAAAATAGACAATGTCAATAGACAAAAAAGAATTAAACAAAAAAAGCCCCACAAAGTGAGGCTGTTACTAAGTCTTATCAAAAAAAATTATCTAATATTGTGGATATAGATGTTTTTTAAGAACTGATCCTTGACATCTTTGAGGTCGCGCAAGATACTTGCATCAAATTGTTTGTTATTCGCCTCAAGAATAAATCCACCCAAAATTTCTGGTTTCATTGCAATTTCAATATCCAAATCATGCCCTTCCAACTGACTTTTTACAGTGCTTTCAATTTTGCTTTTCATCTCATCAGAAAGCTCATGAGCAACAGTCAATTTTACTGATGCAATTTTCTTGTGAATTTTATACTGCTCTTTGAATGCAGAGAAGATTTCCGTCAAGAAATATTCTCTATGTTTTGTGCAAATGAGATTTACAAAACCTTCAGTCATTTTATCCGTACCCAACTTCTCAATAACCGCCTTCAGTACCTTTATCTTTTTATCCGCTTTAATGATTGGACTTTTGATTAATAGCGTAAGCTCTCTGCTATCAGAACAGGCGGCCTCTAATGCATTCACACTAGAATTTACTTCTTCCAATTGATTCTGCTCAATGGCTAAATCCATCAAAGCTTTTGCATATCGAGTGGCGAGTCTTGGGTTGCGCATGCTAATTCAATTTGATTTCTGAAGCTAATTGACTAATATAATCTTCTTGGGAGGCTTTGTTCGTCATCTCTTTTCGAATGACTTTCTCACTCAACTCAATAACTAAATTTCCCACTTGATTTTTCACTTCTGTTAAGGCAGCCATCTTCTCATTTTGAATTTGAGCTCGAGCTGAAACGACAATTTTATTGGCTTCTTCCTTCGCCTCATCTTTTGCATCGTTAATCATTTTGTCTTTGGCCTCCTTAGCTTCTTTCAACATTTGAGTTCTCTCGGCACGAGCCTGTTGCAATAACTGTTCATTCTCAGCTTGCATATTGGCCATATCTTTCTTCACTTTTTCAGCAGTCGCGATACTTTCTGCAATATTGCTTTCTCTTTCATTGAGAGAATCAAGAATAGGACCCCAAGCAAATTTCTTTAAGAGAAAAAAGAAAATTAGGAAGGCAACTAGCGTCCATACAAATAATCCCGGATCTGGATTTAATAATTCCATATTTAGAGTTTTAATTTTTTTTTTAAAAATTACTACGTTCGCCGCCCTTTGCATTGAACGTAGTAATAAGTGTTCGTCTCTTTTATTTACTAGGCGAAAATTGCAAGAACTCCTACAATAACTGCGAAGAGGGCAACACCCTCAACAAGCGCAGCTGCAAGAATCATGTTAGCACGCAAGTCTCCTACGATTTCGGGTTGGCGAGCCATAGCTTCCAAAGCACCTTTACCGATTTGACCTACACCTAAGCCTGCGCCTAAAGCTGCAATTCCTGCACCTATAGCACCACCTGCTGCTGCCATGCCTGTAGATTCTTGTAGTAAAATAGTTAATAGTGACATAATATATATTGGTTTTTAATGAACAAATTTAGTGATGGTCGTCGTGCTCTGCGACTGCTTCGCCTAAGAACACTGCGGCCAAATTGGTAAAAATAAATGCTTGTATAGCTGCAACCAGCAACTCCAAACAAAACATAAAAATTGTAAATCCTATGGATACCGGCAAGAAAACGACACCAGCAACTTTTGCCAAACCAGCAAAAATTGACACCAAAAGAATTATACTTAAAATAATCGTGTGACCAGCAAACATATTCGCGAATAAACGTATCGCCAATGCTGCAGGCTTGATTAAAAGATTAGACACTATTTCAATAGGGACTAATAATAGTTTTATACCGAAAGGAACTCCAGGAGGATTCAACATATGCATCCAATACCCTTTCTTAGAAGAAAGTAGCATAATGACAAAAAATATTAAAGCCAATGCAACGGTTACTGCAAAGTTTCCTGTAAAGCTTGCGCCACCTGGAAAAATTGGAATCAAACCAAACATATTGTTGATCCAAATAAAGAAAAATAAGGTCAATAAATATGGCAAAAACTTTTTTACGTTCTTCTTGCTCAAACAAGGTTCTGCAATCTGCTCTCTCACAAATTGAATCACTGATTCGACCGCATTTTGAATTCCTTTAGGTGCACTTGTTGCGCCTTGTCCACTTTTGTATTTTTTCGCGATGCTTAAAAACAACCACAACATAAATGCTATGGCTATAAGCATTGCTAAGACATTCTTAGTGATGCTGAAATCAAAAAATTTGGCTCCATCTTCTCGCGCCAATTTCCCAGATTTTAATCCTTCTTGTTGTTCTGTATAACCCGCATGAGAAGCGTGCCCATGTTCAAATTTTGAAGAAGAGAAAAAATCAAATTTCCCTGCATCAATATTATAAACCATTACAGGCAGTGGAATTGAAAAGTGCTTTGCATCATGGCCTTCAGCAGTAGAAAAAATATGCCAAGAATGGGAATCATTTACGTGACCGAAAATTTGATTCTTCATATTGACCCCACCTTCCTCTTCATGTTCTGAATGTTGGTCGGCCCATGAAACATTTGGGTTAAAAATCCCCAAGACGCTAAGCAATACTGTTAAGATTAGGATGTTCTTTCTCACCATGAATCCTTTAAATTCCGCGCAAAGGTAAGTGCGCAATAGCTAAAAATCCAATATACAAATACTAATTTCCAATTTGTTTTAGAAGCAAAAAAGGCCTAAAAATGTCCATTCTCGAACATCTTGTTCATATTGACATAAAATGGCTTCAAGTTCTCATAATTTCATCGTATTTATTGGCATTTGTCCTTCGTTCATTTGACATTTGTTGTCTATGTGCGGCATTGCTGGAATAGTGAACTTTGACGGACGAACCGTTGAAAAAGGCGATTTAAAAGCGCAAACTGAGGCTATTGCCCACAGAGGACCGGATGGTGAAGGATTTTGGATCTCAGAAGACGGGAAAGTCGGTCTTGGTCATAGACGTTTAGCGATCATAGATCTGAGCGAATCTGCCAAGCAACCCATGCTTTATGCCAATCGCTACAGCATTACGTACAATGGAGAAATCTACAATTATAAAGAGTTAAAAGAAGATCTACTCGAGAGAGGATATAGCTTCAATTCAACATCAGATACTGAAGTCTTAATAGCCATGTATGATGCCTATGGGAGTGATTGCTTGTCTCAGCTCGATGGGATGTTTGCCTTTGCCATTTATGACTCCAAGGAGAAAAAGCTTTTTTGTGCACGAGACCGCTTTGGCGAAAAACCATTTTACTACGCCCATTCAGATGAGCACTTTGTATTTGGGTCGGAGATGAAAGCACTTTGGGCAGCTGGTGTTTCTCAAACTAGAAATAGCAGAATGGATTACAACCATCAGGCCTATGGGTTCTACTATAATCCGGATGACTTCAGCCAAACGTTTTTTGAAGATTGCTTGCAGCTACCCCATGCTCACTTTCTAGAATTGGATGTTGATTCTGGGAAAATAATCACACAAGCTTATTGGTCATTGAAGCCGTCAAACTTTGAGGGGACCAAAAAAGAAGCCCAAAAAGAACTCACTCGCTTACTGAAGCTTTCCATTAAAAGACGCTTACGTTCTGATGTGGAACTCGGCAGCAGCCTCAGTGGTGGACTAGATAGTGGTATCCTTGCTTCATTGACGAGTTCCATGATAAAACCCAACAAACTCAATACTTTCAGTGCAATATTCCCGGGATATGAAAAAGACGAGAGTGGATATGTTGCTGAAATCGTGCAGCAGCTTGAGGTCCATTCTCATGCCATAAGTCCGAATGCTACAGATTGGGAAAAAGAGAAAGAGTCTTTTCTAGCCCATCAAGAGGAGCCCGTTGTAGATGAAAGCCCATTCCTTCTTTATAAGGTCTATGGGAAGGCAAAAAAAGAAGGAGTCAAAGTTCTGCTCGATGGACAAGGTGCTGATGAAGTTTTTGGAGGCTATCACGCTTATTTCTTTTCATTGCTCAATGAATTAAAGGGTCATGCAGATTATGAAGATGAGCGGAATGCGATAGAGGATGTTCATGATTCAGGAGATTTTAATGATTATGACTTCTTCAAAAAGCAAGCTTATTATGCTTCTATATTTAAGTCTAAGATGGCATGGCTTCGCAAACTAAAACAATTTTTACAACAATTTTACAGGCCAAAAACGGATTGGTCGCTTTTCAAAAAAGAGCATAAGAATAGCTTTTCTAGAGAATATTCATTTGAGACACTCAATGAACATCTTGCCTATGATTGTTTGGAAGGGAAATTACAGAACCTATTGCGTTATGCTGATCGTTCAAGCATGGCGCATGGCGTGGAAATTAGGTTGCCATTCTTATTCCATGAATTGGTGGAATTTGCTTTTAGTCTGCCGGCGAGCTATAAAATATCAGGAGGATTTACCAAAGCAATCTTAAGAGACAGTTTTCACTCATTTTTACCACCAAGCGTTGTATTCAGAAGGGATAAAATTGGAGCTGAGGGAGACTTTAAGCCCAAAGTCAAAAAGTGACTAATGGCCACTTTTCCACAGATTATTGAGTATTTTCGCGCTTCTAATGGAAAGAAATTTACTCATAACCGGAGGCGCGGGATTCATTGGATCACATGTCGTGAGACGCTTCGTGACTCAATATCCTAAGTATAAAATTATTAATCTAGATAAGTTGACTTACGCTGGCAATCTAGGGAATTTGGAGAATATTCAAGGCAAAGAAAACTACCAGTTCGTAAAAGGTGATATCTGTGACCAGGAATTATTAAAGCAGCTATTTGAGGAACATAATATAGATGGTGTAGTGCATTTAGCTGCCGAATCACATGTAGATCGATCCATCACAAATCCATTGGCATTTGTAGAAACTAATGTAATCGGGACAGCCAACTTATTAAATGTCGCTAAAGAGCATTGGAAGGAGGACTTCTCTAACAAGAGATTTTATCATGTATCGACAGATGAGGTTTATGGCAGCCTAGGTATGGAGGGCTTCTTCTATGAGGATACGAGTTATGATCCACGTTCGCCTTATTCAGCGAGCAAGGCGAGCAGTGACCATTTTGTGAGAGCTTTTCATCACACCTATGGGATGCCAGTTGTAATTAGTAATTGCTCAAATAATTATGGGCCGAATCATTTTCCTGAAAAACTAATTCCTCTATTAATAAATAATATTTTACATGACAAAGCCCTACCAATTTATGGGAAAGGTGAGAATGTCAGAGACTGGCTATATGTTGTCGATCATGCCTTGGCTATAGACAAAGTATTTCATGAAGGTATTTCGGGTGAGACTTATAATATTGGTGGACATAATGAATGGAGTAATATCGATTTGGTGAGGCTTCTCTGTGACAAGATGGATGAAAAATTAGAGCGAGAAGTCGGCACTGCCCAAAAACTCATCACCTTCGTCACCGACCGTGCTGGTCATGATTTGAGGTATGCTATAGATGCGAGTAAGATTGAAAAAGATTTGAATTGGAAACCTTCAGTAACTTTTGAAGAAGGCTTGGCCAAAACCATTGACTGGTATTTTGACAATAAAGATTGGTTAGAGCAAGTTACTAGTGGAAACTATGCTACTTATTACGAAAAAATGTACTCTTAGATGAAAGGAATTATTCTAGCAGGCGGTTCAGGAACAAGACTCTACCCCATTACGAAAGGCATCTCAAAACAGTTGATGCCAATTTATGATAAACCAATGATCTACTATCCTCTATCCATATTAATGATGGCAGGGATTAAAGACATTTTAATCATTACCACTCCAGAAGATAATGAGCAGTTTCAAAGACTATTGGGTGATGGGAAAAATATAGGTTGCAATTTACAGTATGCAAAACAAGAAGTACCGAACGGTTTAGCTCAGGCATTCGTGATTGGAAAAGATTTTATAGGCGACGATAAAGTTGCCTTAGTTCTTGGAGACAATATTTTTTGGGGACATGGTTTAGGTAGACAGCTTCAACAGTTAAATGAAGTCGATGGCGCTTACGTATTTGCATACCCTGTTGCAGACCCTGAACGATATGGAGTTGTGGAATTCGATGATGAAAATAAAGTGCTTTCCATTGAAGAAAAACCAGAAAAGCCAAAGAGCAATTTTGCAGTACCTGGACTTTATTTTTATGACAATAATGTTGTCAAGATTGCTGAAGAATTAGAGCCTAGCCCGAGAGGAGAATACGAGATTACAGACGTAAATAAAAAATATTTGGAAGATGGAAACCTAAAAGTTTCTATACTGAATCGTAGTACAGCTTGGTTAGATACGGGCACCTTTGAATCATTGAGCGATGCCAGTGAATTTGTTCGGGTAATTGAAAAACGCCAAGGAACTAAAATAGGTTGCATAGAAGAAATCGCTTATCGCATGGGATATATCGACGACGCTCAAATGTCCAAACTCGCTGATGAATTGAAAAAAAGTGGCTATGGCGTCTATCTAAAAAGTATACTGAAATAAAATAATGGCCCAGAGAGAATCTCATGCACGAAGTCTCGTAAAGGGCATTACTTGGCGGTTGATAGGAACTATAGATACCTTAATCATCTCATTTCTTGTTTTAAATCAATCCGGAGTAACGGATGGTGAAACAGCCTCGGGTATTGCAACTGGCATTGCACTTTGGGACACTCTCATCAAATTTGTTCTTTACTATCTACATGAAAGGGCTTGGCAGAACATCCCATTAGGTATGGTGCGCACCTACTTTAAAATAAGAAAGAAATTAAAATCCTTACTACCTCCTAGAAAACCCAAAGAGGAAAAAAGAGAATCGCATACAAGGAGTATTTTAAAAGGGATAAGTTGGAGATTTCTAGGAACTCTAACAACTGTTTTGGTTGCATTCTGGCTCACAGGCGAAACTTCCGATGCCTTAAAAATTGGTGGTATTGAAGTATTTACGAAGTTTATTTTATATTATGCACACGAAAGAATTTGGCAACGAATCCCACGCGGTCAATTTGTAAAATATTTTAAAAAAAATGGATAATATTTTCCCAGATTTTGAAAAAATCATTTCTAGAAAAGAAAAAGAAGAACGACTGAATCAAAAAGGTAAGGTTTTTTGGTTCACAGGTCTTTCAGGTTCAGGCAAAAGCACTCTTGCGGGATTTGTGGAGCGCAAGCTATTCCTTGAAGGTTTTTATACGCAGGTACTAGATGGCGACAATGTACGCTCTGGTTTGAATAAAGACCTAGGCTTTAGCATGGAAGATAGAGAGGAGAACATTCGCAGAATCGCTGAAATCGCCAAGCTCTACCTCAATTCAGGCATTATCACCTTGATCTCTTTCATCAGCCCAACACAGAAGTCAAGAGATTTTGCCAAAGAAATTATTGGAAGCGAGGATTTTCATGAAGTCTATATCAACACTCCCTTAGAGGTTTGCGAAAAAAGGGACGTCAAAGGCTTATATAAAATGGCTCGAGCTGGCGAAATCAAAGATTTTTCAGGCATCAGCTCTCCATATGAGGCCCCAAAAAATCCTGCGATTGAGATAAGAACTGATTCACAAGAAGTCTCGGAATGCGTCGATTTATTATATACTTTTGCGCTCCAACAAATTAAGCTTTCATGAGCTACTACTTAAATCACTTAAAAGAACTTGAATCTGAGGCCATCTATGTTATTAGAGAGGCTGTTGCTCAATTTGAGAATCCTGTAATGTTATTTTCAGGAGGTAAGGATTCAGTCCTAATGTCCTATTTGGCAAAAAAAGCATTTTATCCTGCAAAGTTGCCTTTCCCTCTCATGCACATTGATACGGGTCACAATTTTCCAGAAACCATGGAATTCCGCGACCGTTGGGTTGCTGATCTAGGAGCAAAACTGATTGTTGGATCCGTGCAGGAAGCTATCGATCAAGGTAAGGTTAAAGAAGAGACTGGTGTAAATGCGAGTCGGAATGGACTTCAAACTACAGTTTTATTAGAATCTATAGAAAACGGAAAATTCGATGCTGCTTTTGGTGGAGGTCGACGAGATGAAGAGAAAGCAAGAGCAAAAGAAAGATTTTTCTCTCATAGAGATGAATTTGGACAGTGGGACCCAAAAAATCAAAGACCAGAACTTTGGAACACCTTTAATGGCAAAAAGAATTTTGGAGAACATTTTAGAGTTTTCCCGATTTCCAATTTTACCGAATTAGATGTTTGGCAGTATTTAAAAGAAGAGAAGGTAGACCTTCCAATGCTCTATTTTGCACACACTCGAAAGTGCTTTAAACGTGATGGTGTAATCTATTCAGATTCTGATTTCATGGAGAGAAAAGAAGGTGAAAACTTAGAAGATATTCAAGTTCGATTTAGAACTATCGGTGATATGAGTTGTACTGGGGGAGTAGAATCTGATGCTAAAACCTTAGATGACATCATCGCAGAAGTTTCTATGACTAGAGTTACTGAGAGAGGTACTCGTTCTGACGACAAACGTTCAGAAACTGCCATGGAAGACAGAAAGAAACAAGGTTATTTCTAGGCAAAATTATATTTCAACATCATTTTAATTTCTCTATACTAATGAGTGGACAAACAACAGAATTATTAAGGTTTACAACAGCTGGAAGCGTTGACGATGGCAAGAGCACATTGATTGGACGTATGCTGTACGATAGTAAATCAATTTTTGAAGATCAATATAATGCTATCAAAGTAGCGAGTGAAAAGAAAGGCGAGGAGAACGTAAATCTAGCTCTTTTGACTGATGGCCTTAAGGCTGAACGTGAACAAGGAATTACGATTGACGTTGCTTACAGATACTTTGCAACCCCCAAGAGAAAGTTTATCATAGCGGATACTCCAGGACACATTCAGTACACCAGAAATATGGTTACTGGAGCCTCAACAGCGAATGTAGCCTTAATCCTAATTGACGCAAGAAAAGGTGTTGTAGAGCAAACGCGACGTCATGCTATCATCGCTTCTCTTCTCCAAATACCTCACCTATTAGTTTGCATTAATAAGATGGATCTGGTCGAATACAAAGAAGAGGTGTACAACCAAATCAAGGCAGACTTTAAAGAATTTAGTTCTCGTTTAGATATTTCAGATATCGAATTTATTCCCATCTCAGCCCTTGTTGGCGACAATGTAGTCAATGAAGGAGACAATATGCCTTGGTATAAGGGAACAACTTTAATGTACTATTTGGAGAATGTACATATCAGTAATGATGAGAATTTTATTGATTGCAGATTTCCTGTGCAATGTGTGATTCGTCCAATGAGTGATGAATATCATGACTACAGAGGATATGCAGGAAGAATTGCTGGTGGCGTTTTCAAAAAAGGTGATGATGTTACGATTCTTCCTTCGGGATTCACCTCAAAAATTGCAAAAATTGACACTTATGACGGTGAGGTAAAGGAAGCCTTTCCGCCAATGTCAGTCACTATGTTATTAGAAGACGAAATTGACATCAGTCGTGGTGATATGATTGTGAGAGCAAATAATCAGCCTGAAGGTTCTCAAGACATCGATATTATGATTTGCTGGTTTCATGAAACCCCACTACAACTGAATGGGAAGTATACTTTGATGCACACCTCAAACGAACAAGTTTGTATTGTAAAAGACATTCAATATAAATTGGACATCAATACCTTGCATAGAAATGAAGAGGATAAAGAAATAAAACTCAATGATATTGCTCGAATCAAAGTGAGAACGAATAAGCCTTTATTTGCGGATGCTTACAGCAGAAATAGAATAACCGGTTCAGTGATTCTGGTAGATTCGAATACAAATGCAACGGTTGCGGCAGGAATGGTACGTAACTAAAGAAATATACTTACAATGGCGAATGCATGCTTCGGCATGCATTCTTTATAACAGAAAATATGCAAGCACAATTAGAACTCGCTAAAAAAGCAGCCGTTGCTGCTGGACTTGACATCATGAAAATTTACGAAACCGATGACTTCGATGTAGATTTTAAAAGAGATGATTCCCCCTTGACCAAGGCCGATAAAAAAGGACATGATACTATTGTATCTTTTCTTGAAGAGAGTGAACTACCCATCCTAAGCGAGGAAGGAAGAAGTATTGAGTATTCTGAACGTTCGCAATGGAAGAGATTTTGGATGATTGATCCATTAGATGGAACAAAAGAGTTTATTAAACGGAATGGAGAATTCACTGTCAACATCGCTCTCATCGAAAATGGAATCCCAATACTTGGTGTTGTCTATGTTCCGGTCCTAAAGAAACTATACTACGGTCTTAAAGGACAAGGTGCTTGGTTAGATTTTGAAGAAAACACGACTGCACTGAAATCAAAAAAGAGTTCTGTCAAATTGGAGGATGTGAAAAAAGAAGAAAAGCTAACCATCGTAGCTTCGAGATCTCATCTCAGCCCTGAAACTGAAGAATTCATCAAGGAGCTTGTAAATCCAAGTACGATAAGCATGGGGAGTTCTCTGAAATTTCTTGTGCTTGCTGAAGGTAAGGCTGACATCTATCCTCGATTTGCACCAACCATGGAATGGGATACAGCTGCGGCTCATGGAGTATTATTGGGCCTAAATTTTGAGGTGCGGCGCTATCCTGAGCTCAGTCCACTAGAATATAATAAGGAGAATTTGCTCAATCCTTGGTTTATTTGTTACTAACGATAAGTTTTTCAGATTAAGGAATAATAACTGAAATCCAAATCTATGACTCCAAAATCAAGAAGGCATATTCCAGCTCAATAATGTTATCTTTACATCAGTATATAAAATATAAGCTTTCAAAAGAAAATTACATCTATGATAGTCACTGAAAATTTTGTAATGCTCAACTACCCTAAGACTGGGAGCTCTTTTGCGAGAAAAATTATAAAAAGTGCATTTGATAAACATAGAATTAAAAATCAGTCGTTTGTTCGTCGTTTAAAATTCCAATTAGGTCTAGAACCGAAGCCATATCAAGAAATATTACTTCCAAACCATTTAGGCAGCGAAGCACGTGGCAGAAAGAGTCAACATGGTGCTTACCATCAAATTCCAAAGGAGCACCTAGATAAGAGGATCTATTCGATCATGAGAAATCCATACGATACGTTACTCTCAAGCTTCGAATTTAAATACTATGCAAAGAAAACAAGGATTCCTAAAGAGAAGCTAGTAGAGCGATTTCCAAACTTTCCTGATTTGACTTTTGATCAATACATAGAGAGGCTCTTAATGATTGAAGAACACGACACAGCCAAATATGAAATTAAAATAGGCGTTTTCACGCTTCAATTTATAAGGTTGTTTTTTAGAAATCCAAATGAGGTTCTTGCCAAAATGACTGATGACTATTTCTTTTCGGGTGCCTACAAAAATGACCTTCCTGAAATAAACTGGTTAAACCAAAAAACTCTAAACGAAGACTTGAAAAAAATGCTGATTCACGCAGGTTTCAACAAAAGCGAAGTTGAATTTATTGATGAAGCCAAAAAAGTCAATGTCACCAAGAGGACAACTAATAAAGACCGAAATAGTTTGTGGAACGAAAAATCCCTTAACTATATGAAGGAAAATGAAAAATTTCTTTTGCTTATTTGCCGACACTTAGGCTTTGACTTCAATAGGGAAGATTAATAAGTAAGCCTGTCGACGGAAGCCGAGAGCATTTAAGACTTCTGACCTAGACTTCTTTAGCTACTGAACTTTTTTCCATAATAATGCATAATTCGAAAGAATTTTTAGATACAGATTTCTAGTTATGAAAGAATACAACGACCTTTACTCTTTTAATAATTCATGTCGATAGAGGAAGGCAATACATCATCATCATCAAAAACCTTCAAAGGAATCATTTGGAATGGTCTTCAACAATTCGGGACACTAGGCATCCAATTTATAATTTCCATCTTTCTAGCGAGACTACTTTTACCTAAGGAATTCGGGCTAATTGGAATGATTACAATATTCATTCATTTAGGACAAATTTTTGTTCATAGCGGGATGGGGCAATCACTGATACGGACCAAAGTTTTAGACAACAGAGATTTGAGCACTATTTTCCATTTCAATCTTGTGATGAGTCTAGCTCTCTACGCCCTAGTCTATTTTATTGCGCCATTGGTATCACAATATTATGAACAAGAAATCCTTACATCACTTCTCAGAGTCTATAGCATAATATTCGTGATTAATTCTTTCGGAATAGTCCAAATTGCCCTACTTACACGATCAATGAATTTCAAGCGGCAAGCACTGATTACCATAATATCCCTCATAATTGGAGGTTGTCTCGGGATTTATTTGGCCTTTAGAGGTTTTGGTGTTTGGAGCTTGGTCTGGAATCAATTGGCATTCGCATTGATTGCCAATATGCTCTATTGGTTTTCTTCAAAATGGCATCCGACTATGCTATTTGACAAAAAGAAATTTCATCAACACTTCGGTTTTGGATTTAATTTGACGCTCAAAGGAATTCTGAACACGGTCACTAAAAATTTGTACTACGTTGTGATTGGGAAGTATTTTTCTGCAGCTCAACTGGGGTACTATACAAGAGCTATTTCTTTCCGTGATTTGCCAGCAAACTCAATAGCGACAACATTAAATAAGGTAACCTATCCCTTGTTTGCCTCCATTGAAAATGACATAGAATTGAAAAGAAAATTTAGGCAAATTACAGGCATTGCAATATTCTTAATGGCGCCGCTGATGTTTGTTTTAGCACTCGTGGCTGAACCCTTGATTGAACTTCTCTTCTCCTCAAAATGGCTGCCGGCTGTACCCTACTTTCAAATTCTTTGTTTTGCAGGAATACTAATCCCTATTCAACTTTACAATTTGAACATATTGCTAGTAAAAGGAAGAAGTGATCTTTTCCTCAAACTCTCGGTCATCAAAAAAATCATTCTCGTTATAATCTTAGTGATCAGTTTTCAAAGGGGTATAATAGGAATTATATGTGGTCAAGTTTTGAATTCAATAATTTCCTATCCTATTAACGCGTACTACTTGAAACGTTTTATAAACTATTCATATCAAGAACAACTCACTGATCTGATGACGGCAATATTCTTATCGATTCTAATTGCTATAGTAGTCTATTATATAGATATCAACATTACCGTTGACAACAACCTCCTCCATGTATTATTCATCCTAGGGAGCTACTCTTTACTCTATATTGCAACTTCAAAAATTTTGAAAATAAAAGCCTTAAATTCAATTCTTGATCAATTTTCAAAAATCCTAACTAAATTTAAAAAATGAATCCCTATTTAGCAAGACTTGTGGGCAGACTAAAGACCCACTTCAAATTATTGGGACTTGGTAAAAATTATGAGCTTAAAAACCAACCGAAGTACTTCGTAATAGGATTTAATAAAACAGGTACTACTTCAGTAAAAATAGCACTTGAAGAATTAGATCTTCGTGTTGGTCATCAAAGACATGCTGAACTTTTGATGAGAAGCGTCATAAAAAAAAGATACAAAGCACTATTTAAATATTGTAAAACGGCTCAAGCATTTCAGGATGTTCCATTTTCCAGACCAGGAGTTTTCAAGGTTCTCGATGAAGAGTTCCCCAATTCCAAATTCATACTAACCATCAGAGATGATGCGGAGCAATGGTTCAACTCTGTAACAAAATTTCATTCGAAGCTTTTTGGAAAGGGGAAATTGCCAAATTTAACTGATTTGAAAGAAGCAGAATATGTCCATAGAGGTTGGATTTATATGACCCATATAGATACCTTCGGAAGCGATTTATACAACAAGGATAGATACGAGAAAATTTATGAGCGACACAATGCTGATGTAATTGAATTCTTCAAGAATCGCAAAGACGACTTACTAGTCATTAATGTTGCGCGAGAGAACAGTTATCAGCTTCTATGTCAATTTCTTGGTAAGGCTCCTCTGCGCCAAGCTTTTGAATGGTCCAACAGGACTTCTGAAATCCGCTAAATACTAGGCCTTTTTTATCAATGATACAATTTCTTCAGCGCGTTCTAAACTGACTCTATTGTGTGCAGGTAAACACATAATTCTTTTAGAGATGCTTTCTGAAATTGGCATCGCTGAATAGGGCCCAACGGCCTTCATTGTGTTTACAGATGGATAAAAGTATCTGCGTCCATAATTCTGATCGTGCGCAAGGACTTTCATGGCCTTCAACAATTGATCTTCGGTATCAAAAATTATAGGCATATAAGAAAAATTATATTGCTCTTCGTCGAACTGTTGGAAACCAATATAGTCCAATTCGTTTAAGCCACCTTTATACGTATCGAAGAGGGCCTTTCGATGCTTCATGACATCACTGATGTATTTAATATTTGCTAGACCTAGGGCTGCATGTAATTCTGTCATCTTCCCATTCCAACCATCATTAACAATATCTTTTTCGTCATTGTGTCCAAAGAAACGCAAGCGACGTAATAAGTCAAAGACATCTTTATCTGTGGCATGACAGGCGCCGCCTTCTCCTGAATTAAAAAGTTTGGTTGCATGCCATGATGTACATGAAATATCGCCATGATTCATGATCGAAGAACCTTTATAATTTACACCAAATGCATGAGCTGCATCGTATATTACTTTTAGATTATGACGCTTTGCAATATCTTCTATAGCCTCTATTTCACAAGGATTGGAGAAAACATGAACAGGCATTATCGCGACGGTTCTATGGGTAATAGCATCTTCAATTTTTTGGGGGTCAATATTCAATGTTTGTGGATTAATATCGGCAAATACCGGCTCACAACGTTCCCAACGGATTGCACTTGCCGTTGCTATCCATGTGAATGGTGTTGTAATGATTTCTCCTTGAAGGTTAAATGCACGAATAGCCATCTGTAAAGCGACTGTTCCATTAGTCACTGCCACCGTATGATTGACTCCCAAGAATTGATTGACAGCCTGTTCAAGTTTCTGCAATATTGGTCCATTATGCGTCAAGATACCCGACTCCCAAGCAGATTCAAGAATCTCCTTGTATTCATCAATACTCGCCAAGGATGGCACCGAGACGTACATTGGCTTTTTAGTTGTTTCTACTTTGGACATCGCTTATAAGTTTTGATTGATTTAAAATTTGATCGAATTGTTTGCTGAAATTCTTGGAATGAATAGCCTCCGCAAAGGAAAGTAAAATTTTCTCATAGTGATTATCAGCAGCTAGTTTAATCGTTTCATCGACTCCTTGTTGCTCGAGGGTAATAAATGGTTCAAAACCAGGTGCCGCAGTAAAGGCTCTATTCACAGTAATTTTCCCTTCCGTCCCCCATAATTCAATATTGTTCTGATAAAAATTTTCAAAGCCAAAAGCTAATTGGCCAATCACGCCTTCTGCATTTTTCAACATTATAGCTCCGTGAAAGTCAACTTCTCTTCCCCACTCATTAAGATCTGATGAGAGAATTTCTAAATTTTTCCCTAGGAATAGTTGTGCAGCCATTAAGGTATATGCTCCGGCATCCAACAATGCGCCCCCTCCCAAATCTTCCTTGTAACGGATATTTGATTCGACATCAAATGGAGGGAATCCAAATGAGGAACGCAAAACTCGCAACTCGCCAATAGCACCTTTCTCTATCAGCTCAAAAACTTTTTCAAATTGTGAATGATATGGGAACATAAAATTCTCGAACACACACAACTCCTTGGATTTTGCCAGTTCAATTATTTCTTTAGTTTCCTCAATATTTTGAGTGAATGATTTTTCAGAAAAAACATGCTTGCCTGCATTTAAACTTTTAAGAATCCATTCATGATGCATTCCTGTTGGCAAGGGGATATAAACAGCATCAATATCATTTAAGAGTAGAAGATCGTCATAAGAACCTATTCCCTCGATGTTGAACATTTTTGCACTTTCATCAGCTTTCTGCTGCGACCTGCTAGCAATTGCAACGACCTCAAATTCGCCACAACTAATCATATTGGGAATTAATTTTTTGATTGCAATATTTGCGCAGCCCAAAACACCTATTTTAATTTTTGCCATAGCTCTAAATAAAAGATATCATGGAGACTAAACTCCTAGATTGGATATTTAAGTAATTATTATATTTCAAAAATGATTGCATCTGATTGAGTGTCATCCAACAATAATTGGGAGGTAATTCCTCACTAAATCCATCGTCAGCCAAAACAATCAAATTCCTATTTTGTTCTTGATAGAAGCGACCACCCTCTTCAGATTGTATTGTGTCTATGAGTATTTGATCTTTTCTAGCATTCAAAACATACTCCAAAAAAGGCAAGGCCCCTTTTTTTGTTTTCCTATAATTCCCCGTGAGGCATTGCACAGTAGGAGCCATTTCCAAGATATCAAAATTCCCAGATTCTAGTTTAGCCTGGACAGCAAAATGCAATGTCCCATTGATTTTCTTCGCAACGTATGCAATTAAACCATCTTGCTCAGGCTGTACCAATGGCTGCATCCAACGTGCAACTTCGCGATTCGAAATTTCAACTTCAGTGGCAATTACCTTAAAGAAACGATGATCTTGGTGTCTAATTTGATCTTGTTCAATATGCCATTGATCTACCGTGCCTAGAGGAATTTTTGTAATATTCAAATCATATAAACACTTCAATTCTGTAAACCAGGCAATAATATTGTCAATAGAATTTATTGAACTTTCAAACAACATGCTTGACTTTAAATAGTCTAAGCCATTTGAACTTGCACCATATTTGATGACTTCTTCCTCTGCCAATTCGCTGCCAAATGAAATCCCAGAGACAACCGTTCTAGTATCCATATTCACAAGATTATCGAATTGCATCAGCTTCTTAAGTTGTCCTAAAGTGAGAAATACAAAATCTTCATGAACTGAAACCTCCTCTTCTGTATGAACTATAATATTGCGATTCCGTTTCCTTAAAAAACGTGCCCCTTGTTCAGATTGTAGTTGATCCAAAAGAACGGCGCAGCGGCTTCTTTCTTTGAAATACTCCAAATATCGTGGAGTTTTCCCTTTATGGACCTTTGAGTAATTACTTTTTGTTGCTTGGAGCGTAGGTGATAGTTGAACATTGTTAACGTTGCCAGGCTCAATTTTAGCTTGTGCTAAAAAATATAAGATCCCATTAAACTCCTTCGTGATAAATCCCAAATAACCAATCTCTGGTTGATTTATAATGGGTTGCTCCCATTGAGAAACTCCGCCATAGTCAGTTTGTACTCGAATTCCGTCTATTGAGAAGAATTTGCCTGACTCATGCACCAAACTGCCTTTATTTGGGGTAAACTTCCACTGATTAAGATCATCGAAATTGACCCGATTTACTTTAACATGTACGGCTTCATTTCTCTCCGCCAACCATTTAATCGTCTCGTCAGTTGAGATGAATGGATTCTCCTCAGTCAATGCCGATTTAAGAAAAGCCTTCCTTATGTCCTTAGTTCCCCATTCCATGCATGAAACAATCCTGATAATTCAAAGGTGCAAAAATAACCGAAACAAGTCTGATTGCTATTATTCCCAACGTATTCTTTTGGAATAAGGAGCATTCTTACTACATGTTACACTAGATTGGCCTGGAGTCCAAGAAATTATTTTATAAGATAAAGAGAAATTTTAGACTTTCTCAAAGAAAGTAAGATTGAACTTAGTGGTCGTAACTAAGATTTATCATAGATATCTAGTCAATTAGCAAGTCTCAAAAACAAGCTTGATCACGGCCTCCATTATGCACAAGAATCAATGTATATCGAGAATAGCCCACTTCCAAATAGCTTCATTAGTTCTAACCGTGATGTGCTATACTTGCATCATAACGGTAAACCGGCAGCCGGTAAATAATGAATTATCACAACTTCTTAGTGCAAAAATCAGCCCTATAGCGATTATCGAAACCAAGGTGAGCAATGGCCAAGGAGCGGATGTTACTCATGGGACCAAGACCTCAGATTCGGAATAGCGTTCATGTGGCAAACAATAGGAGCTTATGCGCCTCGATCATTCTATTCCCGTCGGTTACGCTTATTCTTTTTTGACAGAAGATGCAAAAGATTAATAGGAACAAAAAAATCGTGAGCTATATGATTTGAAAAAGTAGTTTTTACGAAATGGTAAAGAGGAATTAAAAATTACAATTTACACTGGGAAAGAGCATCGACTTGGCTGTTATTATATGATTCCGTATTTAACCAATAGTTCAAACAGCAAAGGGAAACCAAAAAAATTAATCGGTCAAAATGTTCGGAAATAATCGAGTTGATTTATTCTATAAAGTGTTAATTAGATACCTTTGAACTATAAAGCACTCAAGGAAGGAAAATTTTAATGGTTAATGTTACGAAAATATCTCTTCCTCTCATGGAGGAGTACAAAAGTAAGTGGCAGTGCACATGGTATACCGCATGTAAGACTAGGCTAGGCACTTTGGATTTAGAGTCGGAAGGTAAACTTAAGAAAAATGTGGGTGTCTCCTATTTGACACATTCAACCAATAGCACTTTACCGATTCAAATCGCAATAAAGGCCTTGGAGTTAAAGGATGAAATAATTACTACCCCTTTTTCTGATGTCGCTACTACTAGTTTTGTTTGGGAAAATTGTTCTCTAGTTTGCGTAGATATTCACCCAAACGACCTCACCAATGATGAAGAAAAAATGAAAAAAGCTGGTACAGATTCAGGAAGATATTTTCATCCAACACTTGTAGAACTCCCTTATTTTGAGTCTCAAAAATCTCTTATTGCTAAGCAAGTTGATAATAGAACCCTTTGCCTTTCTTTGTTCGTAGAGCTTACCGCTGCAAGCCAACTGAAAATAGTTCAAACACTTCTAGATGCTAGATAGTTATTTTTTCATACCAGCCGATAAGCAAAAGTTTATTGACAAAATTCCAGAACTAAATAGTGATTTCTTCGTATTGGATTTAGAAGATGCTGTTTCAAGTAAAAGTAAAGAAGGAGCTTACAACAATATATTGAAACTTTCAATTACTAATAAATTCTTCATCAGGATTCCTTTAGACAATAATTTATTTTCTAAAGAGCAGATAAAGACTTTAATATTGAAATTTGAAGGTAGAGTTGTGCTTCCTAAAATTGAATCTATTCAAGATTTTAATTTCTTTATTGAAACATATAATTATACTTACGTCAATTCAATAATATTATTAATAGAAAATCCAGCTATATTTTTAGAATTACCAGAACTTTTAACCAAAAATGCTAATGTTCTGAAAGCCATTGGATTTGGCTCACATGACTTTTGCACTTCAATGAATATGAAACATGAAAGTCATTATCTGAACCATTATAAACAACAATTAGTATTATTGGCTGCCGCATTCGAAATAGATTATTTAGATGGGGTAAATATTAATCTCAGAAATAAAAAAGAGTTTGAGCAGGAGTGTATTATAGCCTATGAAATGGGTGCTCACGGAAAGTTTATGATTCATCCAAATCAATTAACTTTTCATTTGGGTATTGATTATATTTCAGATGCTGAAATTTCACATTTGAAAAAAGCATATGAGCAAATACAGAAAAAAAATATTGAAGAGCTTGATATTATCGTTGTTGATGACAAAATGTACGAAAAACCTCATATTTTAGCCCTAAGAAGAACTATTAATAAATTAATAAAATATCATAAGCTATGATTGCCAATCCAATGGGACATTATTATGAGGAGTTTATTGTTGGTGAAACAATTGTGCATACTCAATCCAAAACTTTATTTGAATCAGATAATAATATCTTTTCATTGTTAACTATGAATCATCATCCAGTTCATATAAATCTAGATTATTCCGAAAGCAATCAACATGGAAAGATTTTGATACCAGGTACCTTAGTTTTTTGTATTGCGGTTCATTTAACTGTTTTGGATGTCAGTGGTCAAGCCATCGCCAATTTAGGTTATCAAAATATAGCTCATTTGGCACCTACTTTTATTAATGATACCATTTATAGTAGGACACTAGTTCTTGATAAAAGGGAATCAAAATCCAAGCAAGACAGAGGCATAGTGCATGTAGAAACTACAGGATATAATCAGCGAGGGATTGATGTAATAAAATTTAGCAGAAAAATTTTAATTAAAAAAAACATAGAGGTATGAGCAAAGCAATGAAGCTAATACGCAGTTTACAATTTGTACCAGGTCACAATCAAAAGTTGATAGATTCTGCATCAAATTCTTCTGCGGATTATTTACTCTTTGATTTGGAGGACAGTGTGCAGCCTGCTGAAAATAAGATTAAGGCAAGAAAAGTAATAATTGAAAATTTGAAGGATTCACGATTTGATAAATTCGAAAAATATATTCGCTTAAATGAAATAGAAACAGAATTCTTTTTGCAAGATGTTTTACAGCTCACAACGGCCTCTGTGCAAGGGTTTTTACTATCTAAAACAAACAAGGCCGACGATGTAAAATATTTAGCTAGTTTATTGAGCTCAATAGAAATTGAAAGAGGGATAGAACCAAATACATTTAGAATATTACCTATTTTAGAAAGTGCACAATCCATTGTGAACATAAATGAAATAGCACAAGCATCTTCAAGAATAGTTGCTTTAGGGTTTGGATCTGAAGACTATGTGTCTGATTTGCAAGGAGTACGAGATTTTGATTCTAATAAAAGTATTAATTATGCTAGAGAGCTTGTCCCAATTGTAGCAAGAGCTCATGGATTAGAAGCAATAGATGCCGCTTATATTAAAGTGCATGATTTAAAGGGTCTTGCTATTCATACTAATGAAGGAAAGGTCCTAGGATACAGTGGTATGTGGGTCTTGCATCCAAAGCAAAATGAAAATGTAAATGCAACATATTCTCCAACAATAGAAGAATTTGAGGAGTCAAAAGAATTTTTGAGGCTATATGAAGCAGCCAATAAAATAAATAAGGGCGTGGCTATTATTGAAGGCAAATTTGTAGGCCCACCTTTAATTACAAAAGCTAATGATATTATTCAAAAAATGGAAATGATCAAGAAGAAAGACTTATGAAAGAACGAATAGTAATTATCGGAGGTAAGAGTTCTGCCATGATAATTGCAGACAATATTGAAAATGCTCGAAGCCAGTATAATATGCCTATTGAAGTTTTAGGATTTGCTAATGACGACAAGGATATTGGAGAAGAAATTATTGGTTATCCAGTAATTTCTAATGTTAAGGATGCATATAAAAACTTTGGCAAGCACAAGGATGTCAAATTTGTTTATCAGCAGTATGATATTAAAAATATGGTTAAGGCAATTGCTAACAAAGATGCCCTTGGTATTCCAGATGAAAAGTATCTCACCTTTGTTCATCCAAGTTCTGTAGTAGCTCGAAGTGCAACAGTAGGAGCAGGCACTATTATTCTTTCTCATTGCGTAGTTAATACACTAGCTCAATTAGGTTCTTTCAACTCTATTATGACCCATGTTACGATAGGCCATGACGCTCGAGTGGGTAACTATAATTTAGTTGCTACCCATGCGATTATTTCAAATTTAATCATGGGAGATAGGAACTTCATCGGTATAAATGTGGCGACCATGAATAAAATTTCCATTGGGAATGATTGCATGGTGGGCATGTGCTCGAACCTTACAAAAAGTATAAAGGATAATGTCGTCTGTTATGGCAATCCTGCCAAACCCGTAAGTTCTGGAAAAAATTTACGATAATAGAAATGCAAAAATCTAATATTTTAGTAAGTATCCTATGCACAACTTACAATCATGAAAAATATATTGACGATGCGCTTAGTAGTTTTATTTCACAAAAAGTAAATTTTGAATTTGAGATACTAATTCATGATGATGCTTCAACAGATAACACAGCTTCAATTATTAAGAGTTATGAAACAAAATACCCGACTCTAATCAAACCCATCTATCAAAAAGAAAATCAATATTCTCAAGGTATAAAGCCTACATTTAAGTTCAATATCCCCAGAAGTAAAGGCAAATATATTGCGTTTTGTGAAGGAGATGATTATTGGACAGACCCTCACAAACTACAAAAACAAGTCGATTTTTTAAGGGAAAACAAAGAATATTCAATTTGTAGTACAAAAATATATACCGGTGACGGGCAATTTAAAAAGCGTAGGAGAAGCCCATATGTGAGAAATGAAGGCAAATTTCTTTTATACAAAAATTTTATTCCAACAGCGGCATCTATAATAAGAAAATCATCTCTTCCTAAGAATTACCCTGAGTGGCTCTTTAAAACCCCATTGGGAGACTTATCAATCTTCTATCTTTCATCTAAGAATGGAAAAATAAAGATACTAAATGACTATACAGCATATAGACGTCTGCACAGCAGCGGAGTTTGGTCAACTCGCTCTAACAATCAATTGACGGATGCAGGAATACAGTTTCGAAAAATTGTTCAACCACACATTTCAGAAAATGAGATTCCCTATCTCAGAGCAGGCATTGCGCGCTTAGAGCTAAAAAAAATAATATTTGACAAATTAGAGGGTGCAAACATCAATTTCAAAAAACATTTACTTGAGAATTCATACAGAAGTACCAGACATAAGATAATACACTCATTGATTAAAATAATTTCATCCAAAAAAGCTCTTATCCTCTTGAGCAAAATACTTTAATGAAAAATATAGTAATCATGGGAGCGCAAAAGGCAGGAACTTCTTCCTTATATGATTGGCTAGGCCAACATCCACAAATTTGCAGCAATATCGCAGTCAAAGACTATCACTTTTTCACCAATGAAAAGTATTTTGAACGAGGGATAGAGCACTTCAAGTCTTTTTTTAAAAAGAATACAGGGAATCAAATCAATGCATTTGGCGCAGTGAATTACATATTTTTTTCTGAAAAAGCTTCGCAACGACTATATGAGTTCGACAAAAAAATAAAAATTCTTATCGCGCTCAGAAACCCAATCAAAAGAGCATTTTCTGCCTACACCTACTTCAAAAAAAATGGCGAAGAAAATTCAAATTCTTTTATGGAGGCTATCAACAAAGAAAAGAACTCAGAATTTACTACTCACGAGGAGAGGGGTCGATTTACCTACCTAGAGCATGGCTTGTACTATAAGCAACTTGAACCCATTTATAACAAATTCGATCACGCTCAAGTAAAAATTATTTTTTACGAAGAACTCTTCAAAGAGCAAGAAGCCAAAATTCAGGACGTATGTTATTTTCTAGGCATTGACCCAAACTTCAATTTTGAATTCAATCATCTGAATAAAACGGGTAGCTCTAGATCAAAACTTGCTAATAAACTTGTGTACTCTGATAATATAGTTAAAAAAGGCCTACGAAAAATTGGACTCAGTTCATTGATTTCTTTAGAGAACAAAACAAAATTCACCTATTGGCTGAGAAAAGCCAATACTACATCCGATAGTGGTCCCCTTGAGACTTTGAGTGAGGCGGAATATGAAGAACTATTACCCTATTTCGAAGAAGATACTCGCAACCTTAGTGAACTACTTGGACAAAACCTTAAAGAGAAATGGCAATTCTAGTAGACAGCCTTAAAAAACTGTTCCCGAGTGATATAAAAGAGTTTGTCAAACAACAAATTCTTTCTCAGCGCATGCGGAGTGGGTCGAAAAGAGCCTTACCCAACTATATCATCATTGGAGCGCAGCGTTCAGGCACAACCTCCCTATACGATTACCTGACCCAGCACCCCCAAATTATTCCAAGTTTCCAAAAACAGTGCTTTTATTTTGATAGGCACTATGAAAAAGGAATAAAGTACTACAAGGCGAATTTTCCCAAAATTGAAACCTTGGCGGCTGAAAGTAATAGGACCAATAAAAAAATTATCTGCGGCGAAGCCACGCCTGATTACATTTTTATACCTGAATGTGCGGCACGACTTAATGAGGAGTTGGAATCTCATGGAACTAAGCTCATATTTATCAACAGAGACCCTCTAAGAAGAGCGGTTTCGGAGTTTAACCACCTTCCCATCTATCGAAACAGAGAAGCAGATATCAACAAACATTTCGAAAAAGAGCTTGGCTTCCTTAATACGATTCTGAACGAAAATATTGAATACCCTGAATTGTATCAGTACTATGAGAATATTCCAGTCTTAATCAAAGGCTTTTATTCATTGCAACTCAAACATTGGAAAGAAAATTGCAATCTTCCTCTTTTGGAAATTACTAGCGAGGATCTTTTTAAAAAGAGTCAATCGACATACAATGAAGTTCTTGAGTTCTTGGAATTGGATGCCTTCAAATTTGAATCATTCAAAGCCCAAAACTCATCCAAGCCTCAGGGAAAAATTGACGAAGTCTTAGCACAAGAAATAAATAGACTATATTCAAGTTATAACTATTGATTTGAAAAAGCTTGTAATTTTTCTTCCTTTCAATGAACACCATTTGTGGCTCGACTTTGTTTTCAACGAATTATCTTCGAAATATGAAATAGTCCTTGTCCAATGTGCACACAAAAAACAATCTAGTAAAAGCCTAGTACGCCAAGTTTTTAATTTTCTGGACAAGAGGTTTTTATCAAAGACGAATAAAAACAACAAATACACAAATCAGATAATTTTAGAGGCCGATTACCTCGCAAACTATTCAGAAGATGGTATTCTAGTATTTTTTGACAAGAATCGAAACAAAGAGGAGAAGTCGAGCTGCATTAGTTTCTCAGTAAACTATGAGTCTGCTCCCGTTTCTGAAGTTTTATACGCGCACCACCTAAAGCCAAATAAAGATTTAGAACTTCAAATATTTCAAAAAAATCCAAATCGTGTAGAACGAAGTTCTCTAAAAACTCCGGCAAATTGGAGTGAAATCTCTTTTGAATTAAGTCTTAGACACCTTCGTGCCCAGCAAGCTATTTTACTCGTTGAGCTTTTAAACTCAGCTGACATAAACTCGGATTTAACCCCCATTGAAGAATCTGAAAACATCTCATTTTCAGACGAACTGAAATACTATTTCAAATATTCGCTTCAAATTCTTTCATCCATATTAAACAAACCAACCTTTTCCTTGGCATTTAAAGAAGGTTCGGAATTCTCGCCAATTCCCTCTCCAAAAAAAACTCTTTGGGCGGATCCTTTTCTCTTCGAGCACGGCGAACGAGAATTTCTATTCTTCGAGGCACAAAAATTTGGTCAAAAAGGAGAGATCTATTCAGCGGAAGTAGGAGACAAGAAATTGTACAATATTAAGGAATGTCTTGTAACCGATTATCATTTATCTTATCCGCAAACCTTTGAACACAAGGGCAGGATTTACATGCTACCCGAAACGAGTGAGAACAATACCATATCGCTCTTTCAATCTCACAACTTTCCAAGTGATTGGCAACTTGAGAAACATCTTATCGAGAACATTAAGGCAGTCGATTCAACTCTCGTCCACTGGAATAACATTTGGTGGCTATTTACCAATATAAATAAAGTTGATGGGTTACTGTCTTGGGATGAACTCCACATTTACCATAATAGTGGAGATCTACTAACTGGTGATTGGATCGAACACGATAAGAACCCTGTCATTTCAGATCCAAAAAAAGGAAGAATGGGTGGCTCTATGATTCAAAAAAATGGCAAGCTCTTTCGACCCGCGCAAAATTGTTACGGTTCTTATGGCAAAAGCATTGGCATCTATGAAGTTCTCAAATTAAGCAAGACGGAATATTCTGAAAAATTAGTTGAACAGGTATTACCCCCAGGGAAAAGAAAATACGCAGGTCTACATACCTACAATCAAAACCGAAATCATCTTGTTGTTGACTTGAAGCACAAAGTCAGCAGATTCTAATTAACTTATTTAGTCTCCATTTTTCGACGATATAAGGCACAATAGGATTCAACCATCTTTTGAAGGCTAAAGTTCTTTGAAAACCTAAGCCCTTCTTCTCTCATGGATTTTTCTAAACTTGGCTCATCAGATATTTTCAATATTTTCTCAATCAAAGATTCTTCAGTCATGAATAAAAACGAAGAATTAGGAACGAGCTCCCTTATCCCTGGTATATCGGACCCCAAAAAAGGTTTTCCTGCAGCCATTGATTCAAGAACTACGCCTGACATCCCCTCTGAGTGTGAAGCCAAAATATTAAAGTCTACCATTTTCATATAACTGATTGCATCTTGTTTAAATCCAAGCAAGTGTATCCTTTTTTCAAGCTGATAATTGTCCACAAGATCGAGCAATCTTTGAGGCATCTCATCACTCCCGAGCAATAGCAAATGATAATTTTGGGGAAGCTTATTCATAGCTTTAAACAAGAGCTTATGCCTTTTAACCTCATGAAATCGAGCAGTCATCAAAAGCAATTTACTATCTTGAGGTAGCCCCTGCATTTTTATAAACTGATCACGCTTATGTGATGGGGTCCGAACTAACTGATCAATATCAACTCCATTTGGGATATAGATTACTTGATCTTCATCCCCAAGTAAAGTTAGTAACCTATTCTGCAATCCTTCTGAAATACCAATATTGGTGTCGAACTTAGCATAAACCCATCTGGTAAGTAGGCGTCTAAATGAATTGCTCTTTTCATCATCGTTCAAGATACCATGTTCAGTATGAATTAGCACGGGGGACTTTCGAGATAACATTTTGGCAATAGCCACCCACAAATTTGCAGGGAATAAATGTATATGCAAAACATCAAATTGCTTAAATAATTTCAGAATGTCATTTATAAAAATAGGATTATAGTACGATCTAGATTGAGAAAGCTCAATGATTTCGACATGCTCTCTTAGAGCATCAGTGTACTCATCAATTGAGTCGTCCGATCTCAAGACAATAACAGAAGGTTGAACGTTATGAATATCGAAAAATTTTATAGAATTGACAATTAATCTTTCTGCCCCACCCCTGTCGAGTGAATTTATTATAATCCCAACCTTAAGCATCAGGTAACATTTTTCGTTGCGCAGCACGTTCCTTGGCACTCTCCCTTAGTATGCTGTTCATAATAATTAATATGGCACAGAAAAATGGCAAAACAGGCAAACGATAACGGGCTAAGGTCCCAAAATTCATCGATATAAAACCGACCAAAAAACTGACTAAAAGCACAAAACAAGCGGAACTCAATAGGAAAGGGTTTCGAAATAAAATTCTGAAGATTCCGAAGATTTTTGACCTGATAACGACCACTAGAAAAAATAAAAAGAGAAATAAGGACTCAAAAGCTGTAAAGAGATTAATGACCTTTGAACACTCCCAAAGATATGGTCTAAACAAGGAGACATTTATAGCTGGAATTGAGAGTTTTGCAAGCCCTTTAAGTGTTGGTTCCAATTTCCCTAATTCATATCCCGAACCAAAATTTCTAAGTGTTTGTTTTGTACCATAGGTAGCTTTATTTACCGCAGTTTGGACTAAATCGGGTTCGATGAGAAAAAGTTTGGAAATTGCCTCTGAGGGAATTGAAATGAGAGCCAATACCAAAGCAAGTAAAAAAGCAGATCCAAAGATAAATTTTATTGGAGTTGACTTTACTTTCTTGAGTCTTGAGGCAAACAACCAGATGACGAACAGAAATATAACTGAAAAGAGCAAGTAAAGCTTAGCATAAAAAAAGCAGTAGGCAATTGGTATGATAATTAGGAACCACCACTTAAACTCTCTCTTTATGAATAAGTAGTAGAAAGTATAAACGAATACTCCAATAGAAAACATAACGAGCGGCTCTTTCAGGAGTCCGACTCCCCAAAACCACACTGACGGAAGATACAATATGCCGTAAGCCAATTGTTTGGATAGTGTTGGATATTGATCGAGAAAAACTCGATAGATTAACCAATTCCCCACGAGTCCAAACATCGAAAAAATTAGAGTGAGGCTTAGATAGGACTTAGGCAGTAGTAAGGAAATTAGAAAGCCTGTGTTGTACACAACATTTACCGTTGAGCTTCCAATGGGGTGCAAAATTGAAAATAGAGAGCTAGGAGAACGTAAGAATGCAGCCCGCATTGAACTAATTTCAACAAAATATCGAAATGTGTCGCCATACTTGTAGTAGAGACCATATACCATAGCCGAAATTATTGAGCCAAACACGACAAAGCCAAATGAATATAATAAGTATCGATAGGAAGGATCCTTCTTCATCCTAATTCTTGCGTACGCGGATACCAAAAGAATCAGAACAAGAAGTGTGATTAATGGAATAACGCAATCCCAAATATTATAAGATGCTAAATAGTTAGATGATCCAGAGTTCATTTTCCAAGAATAAAAGTAAGCAAAGATTTAGTCATCCCTAAGTGTTAATCCTTTGTAAGATTGGGTCCCATTAACATGCCTAAAAACTTTCCATGAAATAAAGTCAATACCTTTACAGTTACAAGGAATTATGGACATCATGTATATTTTAAGACACATTTGTATTCTTTTGATGATTTCGAGTTGTGCTGTGAGCAAAGCAGGAGTTTCAGGGCCTCATATTAACATTAAAACAGACTTTGGCGCTGTGGGCAACGGAATTACAAATGATCATGATGCCTTTGTTCTGGCTGCGCAATATATAAACCAACGAAAAGGTAATTGTACTCTAATCATACCCAAGGGTACCTATAAAGTTGGCAAACAAGTCAAAATTCCTGGTGAAAAATTTAGAACCGGCATTCATTTGCTCGATCTTAAGAATTGCACCAACGTAAAAATTATTTGTCAGGGTCAAATTAGATATAAAGATGGCCTTTATTACGGTTCATTCAACCCAAAAACATCCCAAGCTCACCATACCAATAGAAAAGAGAAATTTAGGAACCGTAAATACCTCGCTGATGTAGGAAGTGCAATTTCTTTGCGAAATTGTGAGAATATTGAACTAGATGGAATAGACTTAGATGGAAACAATAGAAACATTATCCTAGGTGGCGATTATGTCGAAAAAGGCATACAAGCCAGATATTCGGGAATTACCATGTATAATGTTAGAAACGTCAAGGTCATGAATTGTAAGACGAACTACTTTGGACAAGACGGATTTATAATCAAGAACTACGTAAAAAGAAATCCGACCCAAGTCGATGAAAATATTTTAGTCCAAAATTGCACTTCAGATTACAATGGACGTCAAGGAATGTCTGTGACAGGCTGCATAGGATTGACTATAGTGTCTTCGTCCTTCAGTCATACTGGAAGAGGTGGTAACTCCAGCGGCCCAGGCGCAGGCATCGATTTTGAAGGAGAAGGCCAAATAAATAAAAACATAACTCTAACCAATTGTCAAATTATTGACAATCGTGGCGTAGGACTTTTAGCTGATAGCGGCAACACATCAGATGTAGAAGTTGACAATTGTTTTATTTGGGGAACTACCAAATGGTCTGTCTGGATGCGCAAGCCAAGAGTACAAATTAAAAACTCGACAATCTACGGTGCTGTAGTGCATGCTTATAGCAGTCCAAATAATGCAGACGCCACCAAATTTATTAACTGTTCCTTTCGTGACACAATTCCATCTTACGGCAAGTTTCTTGTCCAAGTTGATGGTCCGAAAAATGTTCAATATATTAATTGCGATTTTCATTCTAAAACAAAACGACTCTTTTACACTGTATCAAAAGCAACTGCACAAAAAGACTATATTCTATTTGAATCATGCGATTTTTACCCCAATCTTAAAGCAGCAAATCAAGCTAAACGGATTGGTGTCTGGGGTGGAGTCCGTTATAAAAACAACACCTTCCACTATAACAAGGAGAAAAGCTCAGTTCCCAAAGACAACATTAGAAAAATGAGAACTATTAAAAATCTGGGTGGAAATAGTTCCAAATATAATGCCATCGAATAAATTTAGGCTGTCAAGAAAGTTTGTAAATTTGCCTGAATCCAATGTGTAGGATAGCTGGTATAGTAAACTTTAATAAGTCCATTTCAACGAAAGATTGGACTTCGCTCCAAGCGTGCAGCCCCATACTTGAAAAAGGAGGGCCAGATGCTGAAGGCCTTCGACGAAACGATAAAAGTGCATTTTTACATAGACGCCTTTCCATAATTGACACCTCTGAAGCTGCAAATCAGCCGTTTCTTAGCCTCAATGGGAGATATCAGTTGCTCTTTAACGGTGAAATTTTCAATTATAAGGAATTATATACTTCGCATCTAGCGCCTAAAAACATTCGGCTTAAAACGGCCTCAGATACAGAAGTTCTTCTGCACCTCTTTATAGAGTACGGTACTGCTGCCTTAGAATTACTCTCAGGTTTTTTTGCACTCTGCTTTTATGATACGGAAGAACATAAAGCCATTATTGCTCGCGATAGATTCGGCAAAAAACCCTTAGTCATTTTCGAAGATGAAGACCGCTTCATTTTCTGCTCGGAAATGAAAGGGCTCATGGCGTTCGATATTTCGAGGAAAATCAATCCTATTGCCCTACAGCTTTATTTCCAACTTAATTATTTGCCTCCGCATTTAAGTATGTTACAAAATGTGCGAAAATTAAGCCCAGGTCACTACCTAGAATTTTCATCGAATGGGATAACAGAAAAATCCTTCTATTCAACTAAAATTCGAACTGAGGAATATAACAAAATGTCCTATGATGAGGCCAAGAAGACATTAATTGACAAAATGAGAATATCCGTCAGAGAGCGAATGATAGCTGATGTACCTCTCGGCGCCTTTCTCAGTGGGGGTATAGACAGCTCAGTAGTTGTTGCACTTGCTGCCCAAGAGACTGACAAGCTCAATACCTTTTCCATTGGCTATAAAGACAATCCTGTATTTGATGAAACAAAATTCGCTAAGCTTGTTGCCAAAAAATACAACACACAACACCAAGTATTTTACCTAGAAGAAACAGACTACAAAGAGGAACTTTTTAATATATTAGATTATTTGGATGAGCCTTTTGCAGATAGTTCTGCAATCCCTCAGTTCATCTTATGCAAGAAAACAAAGAAAGAAGTAACTGTTGCATTGAGTGGCGATGGTGGCGATGAAGTCTTTGCGGGATACAATAAACACAAAGCAGAGTGGATGTTTAGAAACAATAAGTCATTCAGTGGATTTGCAAAAGTTACGGCACCTATTTGGAATGCACTACCTAAAACAAGAAACAGCTTTCTTGGAAATAAGGTTCGACAAATGAATAAGTTTTCTAAAGGGGCTCAACTTTCCATGAAGGATCGATTCTTCAGATGGTGTAGCATCTTAGACCAAAAAGAAAGCTTTAATTTATTTTCGGAAAAAACACAAAGTCTAATTAAGGTAAATAAGGTTGACGAAATTCAAAGTGAGTATACCCAAAAGATCCAAAACCAAGACCTCAATGAATTCCTTTTGGCCGACCTCAATCTTGTACTCCCCGGCGATATGTTGCATAAAGTTGATATGATGAGTATGGCCAATGCATTGGAAGTTCGATCACCATTTCTCGACTATAAGGTTGTTGACTTTGCATTTAGTATACCCGAGACTTATAAAATTGACAAAAATTTAAAAAAGCGCATAGTTCAAGATAGCTTTAGGAGCATGCTTCCTGAAGAAATTTACAATCGCCCTAAACAAGGATTCGAAATCCCGTTACTCGAGTGGTTCCGAACAGATTTGCATTCTTTTATTTTTGACGATCTTCTTGAAAAAGAATTCGTTGAGTCACAAGGAATTTTCGATTATGCAGAAATAGAACGCATCAGAAAAAAATTGATGTCAAATAATCCCGAATACATTCAAGCGACTATTTGGGCTTTAATCGTTTTTCAATACTGGTATAAAAAATACGATGTCAGCATCAACTAAAACACTTCTTATACTCGTAAATGTAGATTGGTTCTTTCTCTCGCATAGACTACCTATTGCACTTGAAGCAAAAAAAAGAGGGTATCGAGTCGTTATCGCCGCTGACGATACAGGAAAGGCTAAAACGATTAGAGCATATGGCTTAGAATTTGTTCCACTCGCCGTCAAGCGAACAGAGACTGGAATTCTTTCAAACTTGAGAGCCCTAAAGTCAATTTTTAAAGTCTATAGAAAGGTAAAGCCGGATGTAATTCACAATGTGAGCATAAAGCCAGTACTATACGGATCATTCATCGCTCGCTTGATGAGAAAAAAAACTGTAGTCAACGCTATCTCGGGCATGGGTTACTTATTTACCAATGATAGAAACAATGGACTTATAATGTCTGTCTACAAACTTTTTACAAAATTTGCATTTGGAGGGAAGAGTAATAAATTCATCATTCAAAATGAGACAGATTATAATGGACTCATTGAATTGAGTGGAGTAAAAGAGTCTAAAATTCTCTTGATCCCAGGTTCTGGTATTGAATTGAGCGATTTCCCATATACCAAAGAACCTGAGATTGGGCCCATAAAACTATTGTTACATGCAAGAATGCTATGGGACAAAGGTGTTCAAGAGTTTGTTGACATGGCGCGAATTCTCAAGACAGAGTTCAAAGAAGAAATTCAGTGCATTCTCTGTGGAGGGACAGATGAAAACAGAACATCTATTCCAGAAAACCAACTACAAGAATGGCAAAAAGAAGGTATCATCAATTGGATTGGCCATCAAACTGATATTAAGTCAGTTGTACAAGATTCTCATATTATTGTATTTCCATCATATAGAGAAGGTTTCCCTAAAGCTTTGATTGAAGCTTCGGCCATCGGTCGTCCCATCATTACAACTGACGCCGTTGGTTGTCGAGATGCTGTCAATCACCAAGTAAATGGTTTTATCGTTCCATTAAAAAATGCTCAAGCTTTAGCAGAGAAAGCACGCATTCTAATTAAAGACAAAAACCTTCGTCTCAAAATGGGGATTGAGAGTCGGAAAATTGCAGATGCACGTTATAGCATTCAAGATGTATGTAATCAAACTATAGAATTCTATCAATCATGAAAATAGGAATAACTGGAAGTTCAGGTTTTGTTGGTAAAGAATTTCTAAAGAGAACGGACCATATTGAATTTGTCAGAATCAATCTGAGAGACGAGACATGGGAAGAGCAAGACTTTGCAGATTTTGATTCCGTTCTTCATTTGGCAGGAAAAGCCCACGATATGAAGAATGAAAATCCTTCGGAATACTATGAGGTAAATGTAAATCTCACCAAGAAGCTCCTCGATAAGTCAATAAATTCTGGCGTCCGGCAATTCATTTATGTAAGCAGCATAAAGGTGTATGGTGACACAGTTGATGGCGTCATCAATGAAAAATCTCCTTACAATCCCACGGATGATTACGGGAAGAGCAAGCAAGAAGCTGAAGAGCTCTTGCTCTCAAGTACAGATAAAATCTCGGTGGCTATTATACGGCCTCCTTTAATATATGGTCCTGGAGTTAAAGGGAATATGTTGAAACTAGTCGAACTAGCCAAAAAGGACATCCCTTTGCCATTCAATAATATGGGAAATGCCAGAAGTATGGTTTCGGTAGGTAATTTATCTAGCTTGATTTCGACTATTCTTGACCAAAAAGCTGAAGGCATCTTTCTTGCTAGTGATGGTGAAGCGCAATCAACAACAAGTCTCCTAAAGGCAATAAAAGATAGTTTAGGGCTCAATCATAAATTATTAAGCATCCCAAAGTTCATCATTAGTCTTCTAAAGCTTGTAAAACCTAGCCTTCACACGCGATTATATGGAAATTATGTGCTCGATGATTCAGCGACTCGGAAGCAATTAAATTTCACGCCAAACCATACCTTTGAAGCTGGAATCAAAGAAATGGTTGAAGGATATGAGCCTAAGCTTTAATGTAGAAAAATTTATAGGGGAAAAAATTACAGGCCGATCAAAAAGCTTGTTCGAGAATGATATCGAAAACAACTCTGCTGAACTCCAAAAAGAAATTCAAGGTGCAAAAGTTCTTGTAATTGGAGCTGCGGGAACCATCGGTTCTTCCTACACAAAAAATTTATTGCGATTCAATCCTGGCAAATTAGTCATTGTCGACACTAATGAAAATGGACTAACAGAATTTGTCCGTGATTGTCGAAGTAGAAATGATATTAAACTTCCAAAAGAGTTTATTTCATATCCCATGCCTTTGGGCAGTGCGGTCTTCTACAAAATGTTAGAGGTTGAAGGCCCTTTTGATATAATTGCCAATTTTGCTGCACACAAACATGTCCGGAGTGAAAAAGATGTATTCTCTGTGGAGGCTATGATTGACAATAATGTTTTCAAGGCACTTGACTTCTTAGAGTACTTGAAGAAATCTCCTCCCAAACATTTCTTTTGCGTTAGTACCGATAAGGCCGCAAACCCAGTCAATGTGATGGGAGCGAGTAAGAAATTAATGGAGGACCTCATCATGTCCTACACCAAAGACTTTAAAATCACAACAGCTCGTTTTGCAAATGTTGCTTTTTCCAATGGCAGCTTACTAGCAGGATTTATCGATCGAATTCTAAAAAAACAACCCCTGTCCTGCCCTTCAGATGTAAAAAGGTTTTTTGTTTCTCCAATTGAATCTGGTCAAATTTGTCTGCTAGCCTGCATTCTTGGGAAGAGCAGTGAAATATTTTTTCCGAAATTAAATCCTGAGAAGGACCTAGTAAACTTCAAAGATATCGCCCTCAATTTCCTTCCAGCTATAGGCTTTCAAGCTGATTTTTGCGGCTCAGAGCAAGAAGCAAAAGACAAAGCCCAATCACGAACTGATACAGATAACACTTACCCTATTTACATTTTTGACACGGACACTTCTGGAGAAAAACTTTACGAAGAATTTTTTACCGAAGAGGAAACTATTAATCTAGACCAATTCGAATCTTTGGGATACATTAAGGATATAGAAATCCAAACAAAAGAGAGTGTCCACCAATCAATAGACAAACTAAAAGATCTCTTCAATACTAAAACCAACAAAGAAGATATTGTAGGTTTGTTGAAACAAGTCCTACCCGGTTTCGAACACATAGAAACGGGGAAGAACTTAGATCAGAAAATGTAAGATGTACTCAGCTATAAAAAGATTCGGGGATTTATTCTTAGCGATCGTCGTGACGATAGTTCTACTCCCACTTTTCATCCCTCTTTTCATCATACTTAAACTCACGGGAGAGGGTTATATTTTCTATTTGCAAGAACGGATTGGATTCAAAAATGAGACCTTCAACATTATGAAATTTGCCACTATGCTTAAGGATAGTCCAAATTTGGGTACTGGGATGATTACCCTCAGGAAAGACCCTAGAATTACTCCTGCGGGCGGATTCCTAAGAAAAACGAAATTGAATGAACTCCCGCAATTATTCAATGTACTTAAAGGAGATATGAGTGTTGTTGGACCGAGACCTCTAGTAGCAAAAAACTACTTGACATATCCAGACGAAATCAGAGAACGAGTATACGACAGCAAGCCTGGCATTACAGGAATAGGATCTATTATATTCAGAGATGAAGAAAAAATACTCTCCGAAACTAGCATGGACCCACATGAATTTTATGCTAAAAACATCGCACCCTACAAAGGGGTATTAGAAATTTGGTATAACAAACACAAATCCTTTCTAACAGATTTCAAAATAATTTTTCTGACCGCATGGTATATTTTGTTTAGCGATTCAAATTTGGCTTTCAAATGGTTCAAAAACCTACCAGCAAAACCTAAAGAACTCAATGTCTAATATTTTACTTACCGGTGGTGCCGGCTTTATTGGCTCTAACTTAGTGCGCGCACTCTTGGATGATGAACGCGTAAACAAAGTCCGAGTGATGGATAATTTTGAAACTGGATACCGACAAAATTTAGAAAGTATCAAGGACAATCCAAAATTTGAATTGTTTGAAGCAAACATCACGAATTATGAACAGTGCTGTGAAGCAATGAAGGATATTCAACTTGTTAGTCATCAAGCCGCTTTGGGTTCTGTCCCTAGAAGTATAAATGATCCAATCGCTAGCAATGAGACCAACATCAGCGGAACACTAAATATATTTACTGCTGCCAAGGAAGCTGGCGTTAAGCGAATAGTCTATGCAGCCTCATCATCCACATATGGCGACAGTGAAAATCTGCCCAAAGTAGAGGATATTATTGGTAAACCTTTATCTCCGTATGCAGTGACAAAATATGTTATGGAACTCTATGCGAGTGTTTTTCATCAGACCTATGATTTAGACTTCATTGGTCTTCGATACTTCAATGTCTTTGGAGCTCATCAAAGTCCCAAAGGAGCATATGCAGCCGTGATTCCACTATTTATGGACGCTGTATTGAATAATAGCGCGCCAACGATCAATGGTGACGGCTCCTACAGTAGAGACTTTACTTACGTACAAAACGTTGTTCAAATGAATTTAAAGGCCTTATTCACGGAAAATGAAAAAGCATTAAATCAAGTCTATAATGTTGCTTGCGGCGAACGCACGACCTTGCTCGAACTTTACAACTACATCAAAGAAATCGCCGGATCCGATTTAGAGCCCAATTTTGGTCCATTCCGATTGGGAGACATTCCGCACAGCCTAGCAAACATTGATAAAGCCAAAGAACTCTTGGCGTATGAGCCTAAAACTACAGTGAAAGAAGGGCTAAAACACGCCTTTGATTGGTATAAGGAAAATAGACAGTATTTCCTTTAGGAGCTTCGCAACGTCTTTTAGAAAATGCAATTTGTATATTCGCAAGCGAAATTTGTCATATGAATCAAGATCTCGTTCAAGACTACAACCAAGAATCTCTTCAAACACTTCAATCTGAAAATCGGAGCATAGAATGCTTCATCACGAATGAAGATGGTGGCAATATCGACCAGAGTGTTGTGAAGTCATTTGGAGAGGAATGGGAGAAATTCAACAATTTTAGCCAGGAGGATATTGACAAGATAGGCGATATGTATTTTGATATTGTCGGTTCAGACATTCTCAATAAAAACACCTACGCTATGGATGTAGGTTGTGGAACTGGTAGATGGACAAAATACTTATTGGATAAAATTGGTTTTATGGAGGCCATCGATCCAAGTAGTGCAATTTTCACGGCAGACAAACTCATCGGAGATAAGAAAAATGTTCGCTTGTCTATGGCTTCTACTGACAATATCCCTTTTGCAGATGAAACCTTTGACTTCGGGATGAGCATTGGTGTGCTTCACCACATTCCCGACACTCAAAAAGCAATGAGTGATTGCGTCAAAAAAGTAAAAATTGGTGGTCACTTTTATACTTACCTCTATTATAGCCTCGAAAATAGACCAGCGTTTTTTCGAATCCTATTGAGTCTTGTAGGTGGAATAAGAAAAATAATCAGTTCCTTGCCCTCTGGTCTCAAAAAGTTTTGTTGCGACCTTATCGCCATATTCGTTTATATGCCTTTTGTCTTGCTTGGAAGATTCTTCAAGTTGATTGGCCTTAAAAAACTTGCCACCAAAGTTCCATTAGACATGTATCAAGATCAAAGTTTCTTTGTTATTCGCAATGATGCTTTGGATCGATTTGGCACCTCTTTAGAACAACGCTTTTCACGAGCAGAAATCACAGATATGATGACCAATGCTGGTTTGACGGACATTAAAATTTCAGATGGACTTCCTTATTGGCATGCCATAGGAAAACGTGTTCGATAAATTTAACTGACTCTAAAACTCATTCTATGCACGGCTGTTCGGCCGTGTTTTTTTATGGCATCTCTATGTTCCCTCGTAGGATATGCCTTATTTCTATCCCATCCATAATAGGGATACTTTTTATGAAGTTTCAGCATATACTCATCTCTATATGTCTTCGCAAGTATACTCGCCGCAGCTATAGAAGCATAAATGCTATCACCCTTTATCACACAGCTATGAGGGATGCTTCCAAACGCTTTAAACCTATTCCCATCAATAAGAAGATGCTGCGGAAGAAGGCTGAGTCCTTTTACCGACATATGCATAGCCTTGATGCTAGCATTCAAAATATTTATTCTATCAATTTCTTTATGACCTACTTTTTTCACAGCAAAAGCTAAGGCCTCCTTCTCAATTATTGGACGTAAAATATTTCTATCTTTCTCTGATAATTTTTTTGAATCATTTAATATAGGATGTTTAAAGTCTTTAGGCAAAATGACTGCAGCAGCAAATACTGGCCCTGCTAAACATCCTCGACCCGCTTCATCACAACCCGCTTCAATTAAATTTCTATGTAAAAACGATTTAAGCACTTTAATATTAGACTAGCAAGTAAATAAACATTGAATCATGCACTAAAGATATAAGCAATCCACTATATAATATTGAAATTAGAAATAGGTCTAAACAAATCCAGTGCTAATTTTGCAGTCCTTGGATAATCGTAAAATAGTAGGCTATTGGATACTGATTGGAGTAGGCATGCTTATCATTCAAGTATTGCTTGGTGGTATTACTCGGCTCACAGGCTCTGGACTTTCAATGACGGATTGGAAACCCATTATGGATACACTTCCTCCTTTAAATCATACCGAATGGATGGCTGCTTTTGACGCTTATAAAGAAATTGGGCAATTTAAATACTTAAATGCAGACTTCACACTTAGTGACTTTAAATTCATCTATTTCTGGGAATGGTTTCATAGAAATTGGGCTCGTCTTATACTCATAGCATTCATCATTCCTTTCTGCTTTTTTCTCTATAAAAGACTTTTTAAGCTCTCTGACATCCCCAAATTATTACTGCTTATGGGTGGCGGAATTGCGCTTGGAATCATAGGAAAAATCATGGTTTTTTCAGGGCTCAATGATTCCAATCTTTATGTAGGCCATATCGAACTCGCAATGCATTTTACCGGGGCTCAACTATTGATTGCGCTAACTTTTTGGGTCGGATTGCAATTTATCATTGACCCAAATGAACGAAAACCAAATACTAAACTTGCTAAACTCTCCTTGCTAATCATCGCTTTGCTAGGCATTCAATTTGTTTTTGGAGCATTTATGGCTGGTCTCAAGGCAGCTACTGCAGCAGCGACCTGGCCAAGTATTAATGGTGAAATGCTGCCCACAACATTTTCTGGCCCAATAGCTCATGACAAGATTGCCATTCATTTCATTCATAGAGGGCTTGGATATCTCATTTTCCTCCTTACTCTTATGTGGACCTTCTTCAGTCGTAAAACCATTAAAATAGGCTTTGAATGGCTTCCGCTCATCCTTGTTATTTTACAAGTTCTTTTAGGTATCGCCAGCCTCTTATACTCTACAAAGGCCGTGAGAAATGGATTTGGTCCATTTGAATGGAGTGCGCAAATACACCAAATAGTTGCGATGCTATTACTTCTCAGCTTAGTTTGGCACTATTTTATGCGTCGCAAGATTAAAATTTGAAGATTCGACAAACTTTATTGCTTGCATTAGCGTCTTTCAATTAGTACTTTTAATAGTCAATTTCATAGAAGGACAAAAATTAAGTGATGATGATGAAGAAGATAACGTTTGTGCTGCTCCTAAGTGTTTTTAATGTAGGACTTATAATTGCTCAGCCACCACCCCCTGGCTGTCCGCCTTCTTATTCTGCAGGCTTTGATATTACAGGAGATTCCGTATCATATTGCGATGATGGAATCACACTCACGGCCAATGGCTTTGGGACTCTATTTTCCACTGATTCATATGCTGTCAACTCCATTCCTTACAACCCCTATCCTTGGGTTGGCTCAAATTCAATCCTCGTTGGTCAAGATGATATTTGGAGTGGAATCGTTCCCTTACCTTTTGACTTTTGCTTCTTTGGCCAAAAATATTCTCAAATCGTAATTGGGGCCAATGGTCAAGTGGGCTTTGATATTACACAGGCTAATGGAGCTAATGCTTGGGCTTCAGCTGCTTGGGTTGCACCAAATAATAATGCCGCTATGAATAATACCATTATGGCGCCTTATCATGATCTTGATCCATCTGTCGGTAATACTTCACAAATTACATGGGATGTTTATGGGACAGCACCCTGCCGTTATATGGTAGTTTCGTGGGATAGTGTACCAATGTTTAGTTGTAATAGTCTCTTCGGCGCTCAACAAGTAGTACTCTTTGAAAGCACTTATCTCATTGACATCAATATTAAAAATAAGCCTCTGTGCTCTGGATGGAATACCGGAGCTGGACATCAAGGAATACAAAACGCTACGGGCACAGTTGCCTTTATGGTACCTGGAAGAAATGGAACTGCCTGGAGTGCTTCAAATGATTCTTATCGATTTACTCCCTCAGGAACTCAAGCATTGAGTTACATATTCAGTTGGATTGATGTGCCCACGAACACAGTACTCTTTACCGGAAATCCGTATACGGCATTTCCTCCAAACAATACTCAAATTACTTGTGTTGCTCAAGCAGTGACAGATTGCGATACGATAGAAGCTCTTTTAGCGGATACAATAGATATTATTGTCACGGGTTCAGTGACGGCAGATTTTGACTTCGACATTAGACTCGGCTGCTTTAATGACACTGTTATTTTCACTAATACTAGCACATGGGATCCTGGGCTCAACCCTACCTTCTTTTGGGATTTTGACAATGGTACGACCTCTGTACAAAACAGCCCTACGGTAATCTTTGGTTCGCAAGGTGTCTATGATGTGCAACTGATTGTGGATGCAAATGGATGTTTAGATACTATTACAAAAACAATTTCTTTAGTTCATCCGATTATGGCAGACTTTTCAATTGGACATGCAGGATCTCCACCTCTCCCTGCTGACTCACTTTGCGAAGGCAGCCCATTTAATTTTACCAGCAACTCAACACCCACCTCTCTCGGTAGTGGAACACATTATTGGGATTTTGGTGATGGAAATACCCTTGGACCACTTCCTAATCCTGTTGGAACAGTTATTCCAGCCTACAATTACGCTAGCCCAGGAAGCTATGTCGTTAAGTTAGTAGTCGAAGATACTCTAGGTTGTAAGGATAGTATTTCAAAGCCAGTATTTGTTGATGAAAAAGGTTTTTCAAGCATGTCGGCAACGCCCACTGAAGTCTGCGTAGGTGATCCAGTTTACTTTTCTGATTCATCTGCTCCATTCAAGATTCGTACACAATATAATTTTGGTGATGGAACAATACTACAGGACAAACACAATCCCGTTTATAACTTTACGGACGCAGGAAATTATAATGTGACCTTCATTTCCTACTATCCGATTTGTGACTCTGTCGAGGTTTCCGAAACAATTACTGTAAATGCACCGCCAATCATTGATTTGGGTCCAGACACAGAAATCTGCCCTGATGTTTCCCCAGGAATCACAATAAGAAACGAGGCCAATCCTGCTATGATTATGGAATGGAGCACGGGAGAAAGTGCTGCTTCTATTACAGTCAATGATCCAGACCGATATTGGGCTAGTAGTGGCGATGCAGGATGTACATCCACAGATAGTATTTGGGTCAAAAGAGATTGCTATATCAATATTCCCAATGCATTTTCCCCTGATGGAGATGGACTAAATGACTATTTTTTTCCACGACAATTACTCTCCTCTGGTGTAACTGTGTTTAAAATGGCAATCTTCAATCGATGGGGTGAGAAAATATTCTTAACAGACAATATTCTTGGAAGAGGATGGGATGGACGATACGACGGTATTCTACAACCGATGGGTGCATACATCTATCACATTGAAGTCGTATTCAAGAACGGTGCTAAAGGCGACTGGAAAGGAAATGTGACTTTGGTGCGTTAGGATACGCTTTTCTTTAAACAGTTTCCAAAGCTAAAAATGGAGTAGAAGGGAATTCAACTTTTATCAAATCTCCCACTTTAATTTCACCTCCCTTCAAAACGATACTCATAACACCCGTTTTTCGGACAATGACTCCCTTGTCATTTTTATCAAGAACTGCATTCATCAAGCCATCTCCCAAAGCATTGATTTGTTTACAAGGATTTCTCAAGCCCGTGATTTCTAATTGTACCTCATCCCCTATTTTCAAAATCGTATGTCTTCGCAAACTCAATAAATCTATGCCTGAAGTCGTAATATTCTCACCGAGCTCCCCCGCACTTACATCAAAGCCTTTAGTAGATAATTCAGAAAATAACTCTTCATGAATAAGATGAACCTGTCTCAGATTCGGCATATCAGGATAGCGTTCTGCCTGATAAATATGCTGTGTTGTTTTCCCCATGTGAGCATCACCCTCAATACCTAGGCCTTCAATTAATGTGAGCCTATCACAATTGTCCTTGGAAAAGGAATGCGTTTTACTTTTACTTAAAGCGATGACTTTCATTTATTCTTCAAGCTAATTTACTTAAAAAGACCCTCAATATTCTCGCCATCTCATCGGGATTTTCATGAGCTATCCAATGTACGCCTCCCTCTAGCATTTCTATTTTAGTATGCTTTACGAGTTTCTGAAGTTTCTGAGCGTGATCGAGACTAAAGTGCTTATTTTCCTGCGACCATATCGCTAAAACGGGACAATCAATTTTGCTATAGTATTGTGGCAAACGGGGCAATTGTGCCTGATACCCAAAACACATTCGAATAATATATTCACGCACTTCTTTCTTCTTAAAATACGTCCAAAACTCATTCTTTAAACTTGCATTCAATCTACCTGACTTGAAAGTTCCCATGGCCCGAGCAAAAACTACGCGTGGGAGATAGGTCAACACAAACTTATTCAATCTCAAATTTCTTAAATACTTGATTTCCCATGAAGTTTCTGCATCATGAATCAGGAGTGAATTCGAAACACAAACACTGAGCACCTTCTCCGGATGCTCAGCAGCACAAAGCAAAGAAGCCTGTGCGCCCATATCATGAGCTACGAGATGCGCTTGATCAATAGACAAACACTTCATGATTTCTGCGATGCGATCACCCATGCTTTTAGGGGTACTACCGCCTTTCCATACTTCACTGCCGCCCATCCCTGGCCAATCAAAGGCAAGCACCTCATATTGATCAGCGAGTTTGCTCATTAGATTAATGAAAACTGCATGCGTCTCTGGATAGCCATGCATAAAAATGATAGTCGGCCCAGAACCATATCTTCTATAGCGCAATTGATAGCCATTGCTCAGCATTACGGTCTTAGCCTCTGCCATATTGCTGCTCAATTAAATTTGACGAAAGAATTCCCGAGATAGCAGCAAAGCTGACCCACTGCCCCGGATGAGTAGAGCTGCCACAGAAAAATAGATTCTCTGCAAATGGGCTTTTGTGTGCTATCCGCCCTTTTCGCATGAAGGAAGCTGTCATCACAGGATTCATGCTGTTTTCATATAAATGAAAAGCACGCCCCCAATCTCGACTCGTTCTTTTATGCAAGACCTCAAACTCCTCTATCCCACTCTTCCACCAATCTTCTTGAACCAAATCATCAAGAATTTTTAATTGTTCTTCATCACTTAATTGCGCGGCCTTTTCATAATTTAATGGAGCTACCAAACGAGCTTGACTAAACTCAGCATCATCTAAGACGCCTGGATTGACGAAAGCCACAGTCGGTAAATCTTTATGTTTGGTGTTGAATTGTAAGTAAGGTGAATCTTTTGCAACAGTGCTCTTAACTTTTAGGTAAACACAAATTCCTGGCGATTGCAGCGGCAAGTTCTGCAAATACTGTAAATACTTTTGGGGCAAAAGATCAGGCATCATCCTATAAGCTCCTATCGAACTCATATTACAGAGTAAAATATCACATGAATATTCTTGTCCATCCGTCGAACGTGCTCCGCTGATTTTCTTATCCTTGATATAAATTGAATCTATAAGTGTTGAGGTCAAAACTTCAATATCCATTTCCCGAACTTCATTGGCCAAAAAAGAAGCTATGCTCCCCATGCCATTCTTCGGATAATATGCCCCATGACGATGAATAAGAGATGGAACAAAAGACATGGGCGCTGGCGCCTTATCCATTTGCTGGGCAGCAACATGAGTCCAAATTCCTATGGCTTCTTCCAACTCCTGTTCCAAAGAATATTTGGAAAGGACCGATTGCAAATTGCTTAATAAGAAAGGAATAAGACCCCATTGTCCTGAGCGAATAATGCGCCAAGGGCTGGGTTTTGAAGTATAGGTATGCGGACTCAATTTGGCATGAATGGCCGCACTCTCATCAACAAATTTATCGTAATTTTTTCCTGAGACCGACCAACGTTTATCAAAAGAAGAGGCTGTTCTATTCTGATCAGCATAAAAACTGAGGCGGTCATTGACTCGATATACATGCTGCAATCTTGATAAAGGCACGGAAGCTGATAAATCAAAGCCCAATTGATCAAAAGACCATTCCAAACCTGGTTTATCTAGTAAAATATAAGGACCAGCATCAAAATCTATCTGCCCAAATTTCTCGCTGCGCGCTAGTCCTCCCAATTCAGCACTTGCCTCGATAAGGGTCACTTTGAAATTTTTATTGCGCAAATTGATAGCGGCACTCAAGCCTCCTATCCCGGCTCCTACTATTATTACTCGTTTCATTTGTATCTTTCGAAAACTAATTTATCGATGTGGGTGAAATATACAATCAATTTTTGTTGGAGCTTCAGTCCCTTCAAAAAAGACATAAAGACAATCCTAAAGAAGAAATTAATCAACTCCTTATTCTTGCCCTAGAACGAGAGGAACTCGTCGCTACCTCATATGAAGATGCTGTTCTCAATAAAAGCATCGCCAAACTTCAAGCTTCCGATACCTTCAAACGAATATTTCGACATGGATTTATTTGGATATGGAAGGATGAAGAAATGCATACCGATTTTGTTCGTAGTGGATTGCTCAAAGCAAAAGACACCTTCTCAAGTTTCAAAATTTTCATTTCCCAATTTCAAGGTTTCATTGGTGGATGGTCGGGCTCAGTACTTCAACTCTCCACTTTTAAATCTTCCCCCATCGCCTACCTCTTTGCTCATCTCTTCAAATGGATGGGCGCATTGGGTGGGAAGGTACCCAAAGAAATACGAGATAAATTAAATGCGGGTTCTCTAAAAGATTTTTGCGCGTTCAATATAGATGCAGAAAAAACAGCATGGGCTTGTTGGTGTAGAATAGTAGAACTCGCCACTCATGACGATCGCTTTGACCAAAATCAAATCAAGGATTTTAAAAAAATTATCACTGATGAAGAAAATCATGGTCGAATATTTTCCATTTTTTATGATGTTCTCAATGATGATGGAACGGTAAAGAGTGAAGTCAATCCAATCGATTTAGTAGAGCAGGTGGCTGAAGTGAGTGACTATTTCTTGCCAAGAGAATTTCGTGGCAATCTCATCGAAAACCCCTTGGGATTAGATCGTAAAGTAATTTGTCTAAAAGGAGAAAATCGCGCTGAACTTCTGCAGTCCACACTTGAAACAGCAGACTTGCAGAATGTGCTTGCAAACAAAGCAAAAAGCCTAGGCAAGGAAATTCCAGAGCTGCAAGTGATCATCAAAGTCACTATAAGCATGGGCTATGACAAAAATGATAAAAGTCCCATCTTAGAAAAGGAAAGCATTGAGCCTCTTCTTCAATATTTGAATGCCCTTGGAATACATAAAGTGAAGTTGCTGGATGTGCAATCCATTTATGCCAACTTCTTTCAAAATAGATCAGTCCAAAACGTAGCGCAATATTTCAACTATCCAGGAGAGGTAGAGATTATTGACGGCAGTTTGGATCAAGTCAAACATGAATACGTTCGTGGTATAGGAGTCTATGAGATTAGTAAAGCTTGGCAGGATGCAGACTTCTGTATCAGTTTTGGCAAATTAAGAAGCCATCCTACTGAGCTAGCCATGCTTTCCATTGCCAACCTAGAATGGCTTGTGGGCGATTTAGAAGATTTTGTTTTTATTGATAAAATTGTCGACCGTACGGCAACAACCATGGTTTTATTGGACGAATTTCCTCCCGACTTTGCCTTAGTCGATGCTTATGAAAATATCCCAGATAGCTTAGTAGGTGTTATGGGCAGCAAGAAGCCCATTAAGCCGAATCGCTTTTATGCCTCATCCGATGCCTTATCACTCGACCTCTGTGTGATGAAACACTTAGGAATTACAAATACACCTAAAGACTCTCTGTTGCGCTCCATTGAATATTGGTTTGGGGGCACGGAAACTGATATTGAAGTTGTCGGTCTGGATACGCACATGAAAAGTTGGCGTGGACCTACGCGCAACTTCTTTTGGTCTTTCTTAAACTTTCTTTCCTACCCAGTGTATAAATTTATGAGTGGGCGCGGCAAACTCTTTTTGCCTCCCATGGATGCTAAGCAATTTTCCTACAAAAAGAAGCCTAGCTTTTTTATTCGACTTGCGATTGCTTTGAATATGCGAATTATAGGTTTGAAGTAAAACATTAGATCTCTAATCCCGATGTTTATTATTCATTCTCTATTATTTAATTCTTTGTTCGCTTCTATGGGCAAATCGGATTGTTCTTGAGAATCTTTCCTTCCAAAAATTTAATTGCCTTCAACTATCCAAATTTGATTTCCCTCTATATCTGCAATCGCTCCATAGAGAAAGTCATATTTTTCGTCTGCCGTTGGACCAAAAAGAATTTCTCCGCTCTTTTCCTTCACTCTATTAAAGAGGCTATGAATTTCGGCCACTTCCAATTGCATGACAGATGAATTATTTCGTGGGCTGCTGGCTACATGCTTCACTTCTTTGGCGGGTGTGATTCCCAAAATTAGCTGCTTATCTATCCCAAGTTCAGCATAGCTATACTCCCCACTCTCCTCCTGAATGACTTCTAGAGCCAACACATCTTTATACCAATCAATAAGTGCTTGATAGTTTTCGGCAAACAGCACTACATTCAAGAGTTTCATTTTCGTATTTATTTAGAATTAAACTAACTAATATAGCGATCGACCCAAGTGGCAATCATTCTACCCGAGTATAAAGAATCTTCTTTATTGGATAACATATGATTTGCGCCATCTAAAGAAATAAAACATTTAGGATGCCAAGCCGCTTTAAAAATCTCTGCTGCATTTTCTATTCCTACCGTACTATCCTGAGGGGAATGGAGCACCAATAATGGAAGTTTTAATGACTTCAAAGTCTGCTGCATATTCTTTTCATTGATGTCATCCAAGAATTGTTTTTGAATTTTGAATTCTCTTCCTCCAATCGCTACAACCGCCTCACCTGTCCTATTAATTTCTTCTATTCCTGTTTTAAGTAAGTGAGAAACATGCTTAGGATTAGATGGAGCACCTATAGTGGCTACGGCCTTTACACTATCAATATGTTGTGCTGCGAAAACTACAGCTGCGCCGCCTAAAGAATGTCCAATCAAAATATCTGGTGCCGAATAATTTGCCGCTAAAAATTTGGCTGCATAAATTAAATCATCAACATTGGACGAAAAATTAGTGTCTGCAAAATCACCCTCACTTTGCCCCAATCCAGTAAAATCAAAACTCAATACTGCCATCCCACTTTCATTGATGGCTCTACTTATATTTTTAATAGCGGTCAAGTTCTTATTGCATGTAAAGCAGTGTGCGAATATTGCATAACTTACAATTTCCCCTTCTGGCAGTTCAATTTTAGCTGACAACTCCTGTCCATTGGCGTTCTTAAATTTTACTTGTTCTGTTTTCATGCTTTGTTAGTCTGAGAAATGCAATTTAAGGCTCCTTGCTATCTTTCTAGTACTTATGTCGCCACTTTTATCTCTTTACCAAGCCGAAGTCTGCAAAACAAATTTTGACGACTTCCATTGTACAATGCGCTCACTTACTCAATCTCAGTATGCGAAACGCTCCTTGAATTACTAAAATAAAAACGACTGTTCCAATGATCAAATCTGGTTTGCTTGAACTCAACCAATTTACTAAAATCCCAGCAACTATAACCCCTAAGTTGATGATCACATCATTAGAGGTAAATATCATGCTCGCTTTCATGTGCGCATCTTCTTTGCTCTTCGACTTTTGTAAAATATAAAGGCAAATTCCATTTGCAATGAGTGCAAGAATCGATACTATAATCATAGTCGAAAAATCGGGCAATTTTTCGTCATCGAAAAAGCGTCGGAGAACTTCAACAAATCCAATTATTGCCAGAGTTATTTGAACATACCCGGCAATTTTTGCTATCCGCTTTTTCTTGATCAATGTTCCGCCTACGGCAAACAAACTAATTCCGTACACCAGGCTGTCGGCAAGCATATCCAAGCTATCGGCGACGAGTCCCATTGATTTTGAGATGACACCTGTCGTCATTTCAATAATGAAAAAGGCAAAATTGATGAGAAGTACAGACCAGAGCACCTTTTTTTGGTTTGCGTCTTCTTCAAATGCTGTTTCCTCCGTCTCTTCGGTTGAGATTTTCTTTCCTCCCAAATTCAGTTCCAAAATTGCCTGTTCGATTTGGTCAATTTTCCCCTTGTGAAAAACTGTCAATTTTCGATTAGCAATGTCAAAGTCTAAATGCGCAATACTTGAAATTCCATCCAGTTTCATTCGGATAAGATTTTCCTCGGAAGGACAGTCCATTTTGGAAATTTCAAATATTGATTTATTCACCTATTAGATTTTATCCAATTTAGATACGGTCAAGTCGCTTTCAGCATCACCAGTATTCAGGGTTGATGCAGGTTCGAACAGCAATATACTGACTTCATCAGGAGCATAAGGTTTGTGTTCTACTCCCTTAGGAATTATCACGAATTCACCAGCTTCCAATTCCAAAGTTTTGTCTTCCAATTCTATGAAGAGTTTCCCTCCAATGACTAAAAAGAGTTCATCTTCTTGCTCGTGCTTGTGCTTCACAAACTCTCCTTTTAGTTTTGCCAACTTAACTAATTGACCATTAAGTCCTCCAACAATTTTTGGTGTCCAATGTTCGGAAAATGAATTGAATTTCTGCTTTAAGTTTACTTTCTTTATTTGCATAGTCTATTTGTTATCGTATGAAGAGGGTAAGCATCGAGGCTACCTATTTCAGCCAAAAGCATCTTGCATATTGTCCTGCGCTGTTTTGTTTGCTTATTTGGTCAATTCTCTTTGTTATTCTTCTTTAGAATGTATTGATTTATTGCGTGTCCGCCTTCATAATAACCAATTCCAAATTTAGGACAGTAGATAATACTCTCAACTAAAAATCCGACGGTATCTGATAATTTTTCTGGCAGACTGCATTCATATTTATTATTCACAAAATAGTCGAATCAAGAGTAGCATTTGGTTTCTGCTCCCAATTTTATTATCCCTTCAAGCAATAAATTTTATGAACCTTCAAATTGGCACTCTATTTAGATTTTTTATCCAACAAATACTTCGGATGATTAATATGAGCCAATTCGACCATTTTATTCCAAAGCTCCATATTATCGCTAATCTTGAATAGGTATCTAAACTTCCGAGAATGTTCAACAATGATGTATTCTTGATTGATTTCATCAACCCCTTCCTTGGATAAAATAGTAAAAATCGAAAATTTACCTAAATCACTATGGACAGGACTCCAGAAATACATTTCAAGCAATAGATATTCAGGATGACCACTAGTCTTTTTATAGTTGTACTTAGTGTCTATACTATCTATTTCGGCTGCATTGATAAGACTTAGCATCTCACGATAATTTCTATAAAGTCTTGCAATTTTCAACTTGTTCTGATCCCCAGAAAGAGCATAGCTATCAGCATGATTCTTTCGTCCATTCTTCGAAGCTCCTTGATCATAATAAATTCTAAAACTACTAATTTGGTCGGCTCTTAAATTAAGTTCATCCAAATGCCTCTTCTTCTTTCCTAGGCTTTCAAAATCTCTTATTTTAAATCCAACTAATTTCCCTTTATTAATATCATCAGAGAAACTGAATACAATTTGTTTGCCTGAGACCACCTTCCCTTTGATTGGTGGTGGAAATGGAAAGATTAAGGATAAAATGCGATGATTTTTATTAAAATAGTCAGTCTCAGATTCCAGCATGACGGAGCCTTTTGCGGCAAGCTTTTCATATCTATTTACAATTTGAAAGGCATCATTCATAAAAAGAAGTAGTGATTCTTCCCCTATAGATTCAAGTACATTTTCATCCACCATCTCCTCAAAGTTTGCCACATTACGCTCCTGAATTGCAGCCATAGCTTTTCGTGAAATTTCAAATTCTGCATCAAACACTACTTGTCCAAATAAAAATCCAGAATTAGCAAAAAAAAAGATGGTCAGTAAAGCGTATTTAAAATTCATCATGTTCGTTTCTAGCACTTCTGACTTTCAAATGAGTTCTATATCCCAAAGATTCACAAGAGGAAAGAACATTTTCTAGACTATTGCACATGTCTAAAGATAAGATTGTGCTGCCGTCAAAGGGAATGAATATTAGAAATGGAAATGAATTTTTGAAAAGTATTAGTTTAGTACTTGCTTTTAATTACCATCAATTTTTCGCGCGTCATTTCATGCATGGAATATTGTATTCCACCCATGCCTATACCCGAGGCATCACGACCTCCAAAAGGCATCCAGTCTACACGAAAAGCCGTATGGTCATTTACCATGACAGCGGTTGCATTAAGTTTTTTAACGCTGCTCAACGCGATGTCTAAATTCTTCGTGAAAACAGATGCTTGAAAATGAACATCTAAACTATTTGCTATTTCAATAGCTTCGTCTCGGTCGGTGTAAGAATAAACACATACCACAGGTCCAAAAATCTCGAGGCTTGAAACCTTTGCATCCATTGGAGGGTTCAACAAAATAGTCGGTTCGAAACAAGTATCGGAAATTCGTTTTCCTCCACATAAAACTTCTGCACCAGCATCAACCGCTTCATTCACCCATTCTTCCACTCGATCAACTTCTTTGGGTAAAATAAGCGGCCCTACCTCTGTTTTTTCATCCATTGGATCACCTACCACTAATTTTGAAGCTAAAGCCGTCAATCCACTTGCCACTTTTTCTACTATTGCTTTATGAACAAATACCCGTTGGACAGACACACACACTTGCCCAGCATGGTAAAAACCTCCCTTGATTAACAAAGGAAGCATTTCATCAATATCAGCATCTTCCTCTACTATTACGGGAGCCACTCCTCCATGCTCCAATGCACATCTAGTGCCCGGTGCTAATTTCGATTTTAAGGACCATCCTACTTTAGCCGATCCAATAAAAGAGAAATAATTTACTCTTTTGTCTGTGACCAATTGTTCTGCCTCTTCATTGCCACAAATAATTACTTGACACCATCCTTCAGGCAAACCTGCCTCTGCTAGAATCTCAACAAATGCCAGACAAGATAAAGGAGTCGTTCGTGCAGGCTTGACTATCACAGGACATCCAGCCGCTAGAGCCGTTACTGTTTGATGCACAATTAAATTGAGGGGATGATTAAATGCACTGATTGAAGAAACCACTCCTATAGGTTCTCTGGTAGTAAAAGCAATTCTGTTTTCCGACGCCTTGGTCAAAGACATGGGGATTTGTTCTCCTTTGATTTGAGAAATATGCTTAGCGGCAATTTTTACTCCATTTATTGCGCGAACTACTTCTACTTTAGAGTCTACATAAGGTTTGCCCCCTTCATGTGCTGCTGTTTTTGTTAATTCTTCAATACGGTCTTGCATTATTCCTGCGACTCGCTCCAAAATAGCGATTCTTTCGTGGGCAGGAATCCATTGTGATTGATCTTGAAAAAGAGAATAGGCCGTTGATAAAGCCTTTTCTACTTCTTGTTTGCCAACAAGTGGAATTTTTTTGATAGGGCTTTGATCGTAGGGCGATAATACTTCTAGCATAGAATTTTGTTTAGCGTTAAAATGTAAAATATTTGATTAAGTCTAAATTTTTATAGGAATGATTAAGATTACAAAATACACGTTTTCTCTTTTAAAAGAACATTCAAAATAGAATGATTAAGCGAGTAGTCAACTGCTAAATCTATAAGATGAACTCCGTCTGTCTCAAGGCATTTGGCGAATGTTTCTTTAAAATTTTGATCACTCGTTGGCCTGTGTCCATGGGCACCATAGCTTTCGGCATATTTCACAAAATCTGGATTTTTATAGTCTAAACCATAATTATCGAGACCCATCCCCTCTTGCTTCCATTTGATCATGCCATAGGCACTATCATTTAATATAATGACCACCAAATTTAACCCCAGCCTTACTGCTGTTTCTAATTCTTGAGAGTTCATCATGAAGCCGCCATCTCCACACACAGAAACCACTTTCTTATCCTCCTTAATCAGCTTTGCCATCATGGCAGAGGGCAATCCAGCGCCCATACTTGCCAAGGCATTATCTAACAATAGAGTGTTGGCTTGATAACATTTATAATTTCTAGCAAACCAAATTTTATAAATCCCATTATCCAATGTCACAATACTATCTTCTGATAATTGTTCTCTGACAATGTGAACTAAACGTTGAGGTAAAGTTGGAAAACGATCATCTCCAGAATATTTCGACAAATGGCTTTCGACTTCCTTTTTAATTTTCTCAAAATACGCGAAATCCCAATTACTTTTGTCTTTGATGTGAGAGGATAGTTGTTCAATGGAACTTGCAATATCTCCAATAACATTGAGTTGCGGGAAGTACACCTCATCCACATGGGCTGGGAAGAAATTTACATGAATCACCTTTGTTCCACCTTTTTCCATAAAAAATGGCGGTTTTTCAATCACATCATGTCCTACATTAATAATTAAATCAGCTCTTTCAATAGCGCAATGCAAAAAGTCATGGCTCGACAGTGCGGCCGTTCCCAAAAATTTTGGATGGCGTTCATCCACAACACCTTTGCCCATTTGAGTATTAAAAAATGGGATTCCTGTTTGGTCTATAAACTCACTTAAAGCCTCGCCAGTTCTTTTTCTATTCGCTCCAGCACCAATCAAAAGTAGCGGCATTTTTGCCTTTTCGATCATTTTAACAGCATCCTCAATTGAGCTAGGATTAGCATCTGGTCTTTTGTGCCCGACCACATCATAAATTCTATCCTCGCATTCTTCTCTAGCAATATCTTCTGGCAACTCCAAATGAACCGCACCTGGTCTTTCTTCCATGGCCAATCTAAAAGATTCTCTAATCCTTGCAGGAATATGATTTCCATTTACAATTTGATGGGTGTATTTCGTGATCGGCCGCATCAACTCCACAATATCAACAATCTGAAAACGACCTTGTTTCGATTTTTTTATTGGTTTCTGACCCGTAATCATCATCATAGGCATGGCGCCTAGTTGCGCATAAGCTGCTGGAGTGGCTAGATTAGTAGCACCAGGTCCCAAGGTTGCAAGACAAACGCCAGGCTTGCCCGTTAAACGACCATAAGTTGCAGCCATAAAGCCAGCTCCTTGTTCGTGGCGGGTTAAAACCAATTTTATTTTAGAGTCTTTTAGCGAATCTAAAAGGTCTAGGTTTTCTTCACCTGGAACACCAAAAATATACTCCACTCCTTCGTTTTCTAATGCTTTTACAAATAAATCAGATGCTTTCATATCTACTTTCTTTTTAGAGAAATCTTATTTTTTAATGGGAACTAATCTTTTTATGACAAATATAAATCTCAAGTTTCACTGAACTGCTAATCTAAGACCTTATGCGGACAATGCTATCAATTTTCAGAAGTAGGTGATAATTTGTATCGAGAAGGACCTTATCTAACGATCACTTAGAATGTGTCAATATGGACTGTGTACTTTTTATTCTTCGTTTTCAGTGCCTTCATCGTTTTGCGATTGAATTCCTTAAAGCAAATAATCAATAATTTTAAATTTGGGATTTTGTCAATTACTTCAGGGAATTTTTTAAAATCGTTATACTTTATATTGAGTACCTCGAGCTTCTCTAATTGAGCAAATTGAGGTGGGAGAGATTTAATTTTCGTCCACTCCAAATTCAATTGTTTTAAATTTTTCAGCGATGCTAGATTGGCTAAACTATCACAAGGATTTTTCCTGTCGTAGTTCCAAAAGTTTCCTAAATCCAACTTTTCTAATTTTGTCAACTTCCTTATTTCTTCAGGTATAGAATGCACATTCCCATTTGTAATAGACAATTCTTTTAGGGAAGACAAATTCGTAACAGCCATCGGAAAACCGCTCAATCGATTGTCATCAAGTACTAATTTCTTTAGTTCAGTCAATTTACTTATCTCTTCAGGAATATTTGATATTCGAGCCAATTTTAAATTTAAGGAATCAAGTTTTGTACAAAAAAAATCTGAACTGGAAAGGCTTGAAAGTCATTATAGCTAAGATCCAAATTCCGCAATTCGCTAAGTTCCCGAAACTCCTTTGGCAGAATCTTTAAGTCTTGTAAGGCTAGATTCAACTCTACCATATTTTTTAATTCGCCTATTTCAACTGGGAGTTCATTTTTTACTGTCAGGTTATTTTAATTTCCATACTCCATTATAAGTCAAGTCAAGCTTTTTATGAGCAAGGGTTTTTTAATGCAATGCGCTAATTTTCATATTCCCCATTGTAATCCGTTACGTAATTCGAGAAATAATTTGTGTCATACTTAAACATATAAGTCTGCACATTAAGGTGTCTCTCTGCTTATTCGGCTTAGAATATGTGAGATTTAGTCTTACTAATTCTGCAGTATCACTCCGTTCAATTCTCCTTATAGTCCCTGCAATACCTTTTGTCTCGTACCATGACCATGAACTCCAAAAATATCTATTGGCAAATATTTTACTCTGCAGAAGAGTATATGTCTTATATGATTTTGTAATGGCCAAAATTTCTGGAATAATATACAATCGTAAATAGAACTGGATACATTAGGACAAAAAAGGCCGTTATAACTCCTAGGGTAGCTGCATCCAACATGTCGAAAAGTTCTGTGACTTGAGGCATGAAGAAAGCTAAGCCCATGTGGACCAAGAGGCCACCGAAAAAGTTTTATCCAAAGAAGAATTTTAATTTTATTATCCATTTTAGTCAAAAAAAGAGAGTAAAGACAAGCGTCTATTACTCACCTCTATTTATTGACGGTCATACAATACTTCAAAACTTACCATCTTCATTCTTCCATTCTGATTTCGGATAAATAGGAGCCGCATCCCAATCTTCTACGATAAGACCATCGTCTAACCTAAATAGATCATAGTATGCTGTAGTTTGATCGCCGAGTTTCCCTTCACTCATGGTCAGGATAAAATTACCCTCACCCAATACTTTGTGAATGGTTTCATAAGTCATCATCATTCTTTTTTCACCCATTACCTTCATGGCGCTGCCAAGACCGTCTAAGCCATCAGCAATATGAGGGTTATGTTGTACGTAGGTAGTTGGGCTTATATAGCTTCCACTCTTGTCCATTTGACCCTTCATAAACACATTTTCTAGAAGATCTCTGACCACTTTTTTATTAGCGGCCGTTTTATCTCTATCCGTAATCTCTGTCGAGCCATCCGTTTGTGTATGACCGCTCGGATTGGGAGCTTGTACTTTAAGCAGATTATCCCAATGCTCTACAATCAAACCATCTTCAAAACGGTATACATCAAAGCCTACCTTAGGGCCAAAAAAGTCATATTCCGTATGTGTGAACACAACATCTTCTTTTAGAACCCTATTAATATTTTCTCCAAGAATATTTGGCTCATCATTATTCCCAGCGAAAATATAGTTTCTATCATTTGCACAAAATATGAAAATGCTTGTTTAATTAACTCCTTGCACATTTACAACAAGAGTGGACATCAAACTCATAGCTCTTGACTATGGTTATTTAAGCATAGCTGTTCCGAATAATATCGCGTGCCAACTTTTCACTTGCGGTCAGCGTATATTTTCCACGAGATTTTCTATATGGATTTGGCATTGGAATCGACTTTTTATCAATTTTGTTAAAAATAGCAGGGTGTACGTAATAGCCGCGGCATACCGTAGGCGTATTGCCCAATTCAGTCGCCACCATTTTGATTACAATATTGCTAAACTTTTTACGACTTCCTTTTTTCTGCTCCTGTATCGCTTCGGAATAGCAGTCAATAGCCAATCGATTTGCTACCCAGGTCCTAAAATCCTTACTTGAAAAATCGGAACCCATAAAACGATGAATGTAGGTATTGACATCATCGCTATCAATATCTTGGAATTTGCCTGAGCTATCCTTATACCTAAAAATCTCATAGCCCGGCAGTTCAGCCGTCTTCATAATAAAGGGGATTAATTCCTCATCATCAATATGCACCTCCCTTTCCTTATTACTCTTTCCTTTAAAAGTAAACACGACCTCCTCTTCCTCAAGTGCCAAATGTTTTCTTCTAAGTGTGGTGAGTCCGTGTGTGCCATTCTTTTTTAAATACTCCCTATTTCCGATACGAATACCGTACTCATCCAAAATCAGGATAATAAGAGCAAGTAATTTTTTCTTATCCCAAGTCCTAACTTTTAAATCTTTATGCGCTTTTTTTCTGATCCTTGGTAATGCCTCCGAAAAATCGACCATCTTTCGATGCTTTTCTTCTTGCTTGAGTCTCTCATAAACAGAGTGGTAAATGTATTGTTTTCTTCCTTTGGCATCGCGCCCAATCGCCTGAATATGGCCATCATCGAAGCGACAAATTAATACGTCTGACCACATGGGTGGGATAACTAATTGCCTTAGTCTTTTTAGAGTTTGTTTGTCCTTTATTTTACTACCCTCTTCATCAAAAAACGCAAAACCTCTTCCCGACTTACGCCGCGAAATCCCTAAGGCGGACTCATCTATTTCCCTTACTTTATTCATTTATCCATTGATTATTTGAAATTTTATTCCTTTCCTCTCTTGGCAAAGTGTATAGAGGCCTCCAAATAATAATTTTCCTACTATGCTAATTTATGTTTTTTCGGCTTGCAATCTTTAAAATTCTCGATAATGTATATGCGTTCGGTATTTGGGATTCATAAAAGCTTAAAACCATTTTTCTTTTCTGCTACCACTATATTGTTTTTGGTGTTCGTTAAGGCACATGCTTTACAGAAGTTAAAGATCATGCGTTACACTAAATTAGTTTCTAGCCTCACTGCTTGTTCTTTGTTTCTTAAGTTGTTTTCGTCAAAGTATCCTAAAAGTACTTCTCTGTAAAACACCTTCCAAATACCATTTCCTAGTTCTTTAATTCCTACATGTTTTCCTTTTAATGCTGCCGTTAAATATACCCAGTAATATGACTTCCATCTAATGGCCCCATTCTGAGTTACTTTAAGGGTCCTGAACTTTGTGTCGTATTCAAATTTTGGAATTCTTTCAAGGAACGGTCTAGTAGAAAAGTCATGAATGTTACTAGGCGTTTTCATTTCTAATGCTTCATGAGGTCGTACATGATTGTATTCTCTGACAAACTTATTGAGTCTTCTTTGTTGTGCTCTTAAATCAAATGCGGCGGGTTTGGCACAGGCTGCTTTTAGATCTCGGTGCATTCGTTCATGTCGTCCGTTTTGTTCTGGATGTGCTGGATCAGAAAAAACAGGTTGAATGCCGAGTTCAATAAACCAATAAGAGAGTTGAGTATATCGTTGTATTGCACGTACGGAACCGAAGGGGCTCCCATTGTCAGTATGGATTTGTTTTGGCATGCCATAGGTTCTGAAAACCTTTGTAAACTCCGACTTTTCAGACTTTAGGTTTTCATGATAATGTCCTTTAGCTGTAAATAGAAAACGGCTTTTTGAGTCTGCAATGGTGAGCGGGTGGCAATAGATTTTATTGCCCATAAGGAACTTGCCTTTATAGTCTGCACTCCAAACTTCGTTACAGGCTTTAGGGTCAAAAATGGGGAACACCGGCTTGACTCTACGCATTCTTTTTTGAGGATTGACGAGTCCATTCCTTTTTAAGATGTTGTGGACTGTTACCACCGATGGGATTTCTTTTTCAGAACAATCGTCAAACAATAAGATTCTAATTTTTTTAGCACCCCAACGCGGGTATTTTTTCTTGAGCACAAGAATTTGATTTACTACTTTTTCGTTGGTGGCGTTTGGGAGCTTTAGATTGCTCCCTTAGCCCGTCAAAACCTTGTTTTTCAAATCTGTGAATCAGTCTGTATGCAGTGGGTCGAGAGATTTCAAAATTTCTGCATAATTCTGTAATGGTGTATTTCCCAGTGCGCCATTCACAGATAAATTCTATTTTTTGTTCCATAGTTGTTGTTACTTTCCAAGGCATTCCAATCTGATTTTTAATCAAATTAGTTCCCAAAAAAGTGTAAAGGATGTCCCTTTAACTTTGTAAACTATGTCCCTTTAACATACCTTGGGTTATGATAACGACTAGGCTATGCCCAGTGCTGGAATGCGGAGCAGAGTGTTTGGGTTAGTGTGTTGCAAGCCAAAGCTACGATTTGTATTTTATTCTTTTTACTCCGAAAATGCAATGCGTAGCTTGGGCGATTTTGGAGTTGGAGAGTTTGGGTTGTAATGTTTTCAGCATGCTGTATAGCATTCATGTAAAAACATTATCTTAAGTCACCTAGAAAAAAGTAGTAATATGGGAACAAAAGATAATGCAGTAGCTAAGTTATACATTGGCTTAGACATACACAAACGAAGTTGGAAAATACAGT
>Ga0209187_1000161_pt1 | contig 145440 bp, 93 predicted proteins | sample BantaG_FD_187430 | JGI IMG/M metagenome (GOLD analysis project Ga0209187, IMG submission 187430) | Marine algal microbial communities from Bantry Bay, Ireland - BantryBay_4 metaG (SPAdes) (version 2) | ecosystem: Host-associated > Algae > Red algae > Unclassified | place: Bantry Bay, Ireland...
ATGTTCCACATGATATCATCATGATCGTTACCATCTCCCCTGCTGGTGCTGACAATTTGATATCGCCTTCATCTCCGGCTACTAAAGTTCCTGATGAGATCTCATTTCCTGCTGCATCAAATACACCAATTTCTGCTCCATTCCATCCATCTCCAAATGAATCTGTAGCTTGTACCGTAAAGGCACACTCTATCAAGCTTACACATGGCTGTGCTGCGTTAACAACTCCAGTAAATGGTAGGTTAGATCCTCCACCACCAGTTACTAAAACAGTTCCAGCTGGATCTGATACCATGTAACCAGTCTCTCCATCAAAAGCACCTGGTATCCATGTTAATGTAAATGGTTGACCTACCGCTACTGAAACTTCTTCGTTCCAAGTACCTCCTGCCGTAAATCCAGATGCCGTTCCTACTAATTGTGTAAACGGTACTGGTGATGCTATTGCGTTACATGATGCATCAAATCCTGTGATTTCCTCTCTGAAACCATCTACTTGGATATTTGCTGCGTTCCAACCATCACCGAAGGTGTCGGTAAGATCGAAGACTATCGAAGTATTATTTGCCGCTGATGGACTCACTACTACTTGGCTATACATTGTAAAACCACATAGTACGAACACTAGCAACAAAGAAATTCTTTGTATTAAATTATTCATCGTCTTTTTTTTAAAAATTATGAGATTGAGTTTTTTTTAGACTATAGAATTCTAGTTTGATAATAAAGCTGTTACGTTATCAAATGCCTGATTGTAAAATGAGGCATTTACCACGCTGGCTTGTATCCCTCTGTCTCTTGCATATAGTATAGCGTCTCTTACAGACGATGACGTAGACGAACCGTTTGATATGGCTGTCCCAAGGTGCTTATAAATTCCTTGTATCATTTCTAAATACGCGTAAAACTGAGGATTACTTGTCTGAAATAAAGCTGGTGTTACTTGCTGATATGACGCCGCCGTTGTGTTCGTGGCATTCATTATCTCTATTCTAAGTACACTTGCAGCTTCCTGATCTGACAGGTAATTCTGTGAAATGGCAGTGCTAAGACCGATAAACATAAATAAACCGGTGAATACTACCATTCTCAACAATGAAGAATTCTTAAATCTTCCAAGAATGGATTCTTTCATGAGATTGAGTTTTGGTTTAAAAATTAATAAAATAAAATATTCATTTATCATCCTTAAAAAGGATGACGCTGTTAGACCACCCACAGTAGGATGATACTATTATAAAGCTTAGTGAACCACTTAATGAATTTATTAAAGGAGATAATTGCTTGAATAGCAAATTGTGATTTCGTCTTGAGTAAGGTTACTAAATCAAGCTAACGCCCTTAAAGTTTTATAATACTGATTTCGCCTTCGATATTATAAAAAATACATAGATCGACCTATACGTTTACAGGTTGGTTCGACAATCGATCGTTGACAAAGATACATTTCTGGGTATTTGATTTAATACCGACAAGTGGGTAATTTTTATATTACAAAATTATATAATATTTAATTGGTGCATTGATATGCCTTTATAGATTAGAACTTGCCGTTTATTTTTAAATTCTTTTGTAAATAAGCCTTACTATTCTAAAAGTAAGAGTCATTAGTTGAAAACCATATTATATTCAATGTATATATGTCCCAAGTCCATACCTAAATAATATATATACATCTGTCTTCCTATAAAAACAAAGGCATATTTATCATTCATCTGATAAATATGCCTTTGTAACAATTAGGAAAATTATTGTTTATTTTTCGTCTTCTTTAGAATCAAAGCTAGCAATATTAAAAGCAACCGTCAATTCATGAGAACCATTATTGTATTGTTGGAATTCATGCCTAGATACATTATATCCATAATAAAAGTTAAGTGTGTTAACCTTGGTTCCTATTAAGAAACCTAATCTTTCATCCGCACCTATGGTGTAACTCACGCCACCTGTCAATCTTTCATCTAAGAACTTAAGTCTGATATTAAGATCTATGTGTAAGGGTACATTCATAAACTGCTTAATAAATATAGAGGGTTCTGCTACAATGTCATTTTCTTTTGATTCGAATTTGTATCCTAGGTTCAAGATAAATCCAAACTCATTATCTCCTTCTGGTGCATCTTCGTTGATACTAGAGCTTATCAGTGACGGAAATGCAATACCGTAGCTTATCTTATTGTCGTATAGTCCGTAAACTCCGAATGATGCATCGAAAAACGAATTTCCATCTAATCTTTGCAAGAGGACAGGGTCATCTATATCGATAAATGGATTCGTAATTGCCGATCCAGACAACCTATGCCGTATATACTCTGTTGAAAGACCGAATCCTACCTTATTAGTAGGAGAATCTATCGTGTAGGAAAATGAAAGTTGTCCTTTCGTTGTACCTAAGTCGCCATAACTATCATTTAATAGAAGCGCTCCAAAACCCAACCTATTCCCGACATTACCATCATAGCTAAATGTGAAGGTCTTAGGTGATTTTTCAAATCCTGACCATTTGTTTCTATAATTAAAAACAACCTGATGTTCTCCTGTAGAGCCTGTAGCACCTGGATTTACCAATACAGGATATAGATAGTTATGTGTATAAGTATATCGTTCGTCAAAATATCTTGACTGAGCATTCATACTCATTCCTATCAGGATAAAACTTAATGCTAAAAATATTATTTTTTTCATCTGAGTTATATTTGAATCCTGATATACAAACCTTCTTATGCTTGTTATCAGGATCTTTTTTGATTTTAATATCTATCTTCTAGTTTCTTAAAATAGTTACCGTTCCTTGGTAAATTCTTGTTTCTCCTGTAGGAAAATCTACTGATAGTACCCACATATAGGCACCTTCCGGAAGTTCTGTTCCATTATTGTTAATTCCTTCCCAGCCTCCTGTATAATTTGTAGTATTGAATACCAGTCTTCCGTATCTGTCGTACATCCCCAGTGTGTTAGGGTTTCTCTCTGAGCAACAAATAGAAAACACATCATTAGCACCATCTCGGTTAGGTGTAATAATAGACGTATAATCTTCAAAACAAGCTCCTCCGTTGCAATCTCCAACAATGGGGCAAACAGGTACAATTATAGGCGCATCATTTATTGCTACACAGCCATTCTCATCCGTAACATCAACATTATAGTTGCCCGGAGCTAAGAATGTAGGATCCTCTCCCATTCCATCAGGTGACCAGTCAAAACTATATTCTCCTGTACCTCCCGTAACATCTAGCATTATCGTACCATCATCAAAAGACGCTGCGCAAAGCACCGTATCTACAGTAATCATTATAGCCTCAGGCTCTGTTATCGTTCTTATAACTGTGTTTGTCAATCCATTATCATCTGTTACCACTATTGTGTAAGTTCCAGCACATAAGCCTGTAAGCTCTGTCTCTGTAGTGACTACGTCATTTACCGTTACCATAAATGGCGTTCCCTTATCTACTATCTCATAAGTTATTATTCCATCGCAATCTGCACCCAGTCCAAAACATGAAATTTGAGTAATGCCCAAAACATTAATTTCTGGTGCTTCAGGATTAGTCTCCCCTGGTACGATAAAGCAGCTTGCATTTCCCATACAATTATTAGCATCGGAAATAACTACGCAGTACTCTCCTGGAGCTAGACCTAAAATATTTTGTGTATTGCTTGTAAACCCATTTGGCCCTGTCCAAGCAAATGTATAAGCTCCAGTACCTCCTGATCCTGAAACATTTACAAATCCATTCATTCCCGAGGATTCTCCTATATTTCCAACGAGTGATACGCTAGGTTGAGTCGGGGCTACTAGCACAAAGTCTGCTGTTACCGTTTCTCCATTTCCATCCTCTATCGTAAGCGTATAATTTCCAGCACCTAACATAGCATCAGCACAAGAAGTACCACTAACACTGCACATGTACGGTGGACATCCACCTGATGGTGATGCTAATAATGTACCGTCATTACTATCAAAGCACGATGGATTTGTAGTCTCTACCATTACTGAAAGATCCTGTAATTCTGTTGTTATGCTAAATGTTGTTGTAGCAGGACAATCATTCATGTCCATCACAGAAACGGAGTAATCCCCTACTGGCACATTATTTACATCCGCTATAGCAGGCGTAAATACTGGCATATCATATGGAGCAGTTCCTCCAGAGCTATTTACAATTACAGAACCATTCATTCCACAAGCTGCATTAGTGGCTGTTGCACTTACGACAAGTTGTGGAGGATCCACTAGTGTATAGTCTTCAGTGAATACAGTCATTCCATTCTGAGAAACCACTAGCGTATAAATACCTGCTGTCTTACTGAAGAGATTACAAGAATTACTTTGTACAATTCCACCAGACGTCCACTCACAGTCACATCCTTCTGCTCCTGTAGTGGTTATATCACCCTCCCCACCGAAACAATCGATCGGGTTAATTATTGCATTTATAGTTTTTGCGCATACAACGCTTATTGCTCCATCATTCAATTCGTAGAGAGAAGAGGGTATTTCATCAGCATTCCCATCTGCTATTTCTACAGCTATAGGTGAGTCAGAGAAAATCACTTCTGCTGATTCTTCACATGAGCCTACTAAATCGAAACAAACTTTAAAAATTAAACTTCCATCTGGCAAGCTTGCTCCTCCACCGTTAGGTTCGTTCCATGTAAATACGACACTATTGTCCCCTTGTGGATTAAAACTAAAATTGGTGATACCTATAGTCCCATTTGTCATGGCAGGTCCTGTGTATGCTAGAACAGAGTTATCAAACACTATGGACCACTGCATACTTCCTATATTATTAAAATCCTGTACTGTGTAATCCACGCAGACATTTTCTCCGGGAGCTCCTGACTCGTCAGATATCGAGATAACTAAAGGATCTACAGTAGGACCAGTAATCGTTACCTTCCCATCATCCGTATCAAAGTCCAAGGTCTGACCTGCACCATCAGAAAATTCTATATTGCCGTTTATATTAGCAAACTCTACAGGTGCACAGTCCCCCACACTTCCTACCGCATCGAAGCATATTTCGAAAATAGTAGCACCATCTGCTAATGTTACTGGATTAGACCCCGAGTTATCGAACCAAAGAAAATTAATTTCTCCTGCGTTTACATTATTTACATTGAAAAGATTCATTAAGCCTGGAAGATCTCCAAAGTTCTGAACACCCGTATATTGTATAATTGCAGGGTCCCATGTCAATCCAGCCTGAGCAGATTGTACATTTACAAAATTCTCTACTGTAACCACTACACAAACGTTTTCTCCTGGCTCAGCATTCTCTTCTGAAGCGATGATGGTGAGATCGTCTCCTCCACCTGTTCCATTACAATCATTACCATCTATATTTACTGATGAATCATTAGAGGTTACACCTAGATTAGTCGATAATGATGAATCAAATACCTCTATCAATCTATCTGGCGGAAACTCTCCAGCAGTAAAGCTTGTTTCATCGCATGGATCTCCTGTGACGTCTAGTACTATTGTAAAAAGAATCGTACCATCTGGAATCGTTTCTCCATTAGCTCCTGGAGCGTTCCACGTCAGCCATATCTCTCCATCATCAAACTGTGAAGGAGCATTTGTAGACGTACCGATATTCGCGGCTTCTGAAAATGAAGATAGTGCGCTAGTTACATTCGTAACAGAATTAAAAGAGACGACGGATGCATCCCATAATACCCCAAACTGGAATAGAAATATATCATCGAAGTCATCTACAGAGACGTCTACGGAGATCTGATCTCCCGGATTAACATCGGCATTACCTGTGAAATTTACAACAAGCTGAGCTGTTGACATCAAATAAGATGCAAACATCAATAATACCGAAATATAAATTTTGTTCATATTATAGGATTTGAGTACAGTTAATCTGCAATTGAATTACAAAAATATATAATAAGTTAGTGAATCTCGTTCATAATAAGATTTAATTATCAGAGGATTCGCTGCAAATAGTGAGCCATTGTTGGATTAGACTATATAACGTTCAAAGGTACAAAAACGTTTGCTCAATATAAAAAGGTCTCTATATCAGTGATACAGAGACCTTTAAATTCAATTTTAACAATTAATTTTTATTAATCAATGATCAACATTTTTTTACTAATTGCGTATCCATCCGCTTCAATTGTATAATAAATCATACCTCTGATACCGATTTCGTCAGCATTTAGAATCATATTATGTGATCCCGATGTATAAAAAGCAGTTCTTTCGTATACTTTTTTTCCTGTGATATCCATCAGTGTAATTTTTACATTAGTATCTTTCCCTAGCTCAATACCTATACTGGTCTTGTTGCTAAATGGGTTAGGTACGTTCTGATAGACACTGAAGTTATCCACTGGAGATACAGATCTGTTGAATAATAGTTCAACATTTTCTGCGTCCAACTGGCTATTATACAGTTCTGCTTTAGTAATCATAGAATTAATATCTACTGAGTTAGAGAGTGTATTATTCGTTCTTGCTCTAAAAGTAAGTGTGTAAAGCTTATCTCCTTTAGTTATGTGTGTAACTTCGGCAGTACTCCAACTCGTAGTTATATATCCGTTTTCTGTATTATTCGTAGCTATATTAGCTTCATCTAAGCTTATAACACCAGACTCGTAGTCTACATAATCTAGATCTTCTTTTACAAAATCTATAGTATACTGATATCCTAGAATATCTGCATCTGAACCTGCTATTATATCCATTTTTACAATATCACCTGACTTATAAGATAAGTCATTAGATATAAATGTAAATGGTGCTCCTCTGTTCTCAGATTGTAACTGCTGCTGAGCGTTAAAATTAGCACTAGCGTTTACATCTCCTATCTTTACAGCTACGAAGTCATTATTTGACATACTAGCTGAAATATTGTTTATCGCTATTATCTCATCTAACGGCCATGGGTTTCCTGATGAAGTAAACTGCTGAGTTCCATCAATAAATCTCCAAGAATCATTAGAAGGTAGTTCCTCGTATATGCCTAGAATAAGTTTTCTTAGCTCTACTAGATCTATCGCCGTGACTGATCCACTATTATTCACATCAGATGCAACGATCTTATATGGACTATCTAGCACTTGTAATCCTAATATATGCTTCTGTATAAGAACTAGATCCAGTGTAGATACACCATTCAAGTAATTGTCATTTCTCGATGCAGAGATTTCGTAATCATTATTCATTGGTATCTCATTAAATGCATAGGCCCCATTCTCTTGTGTAGTGAAATGATCTTCTTCAAAACTATCAGAGTTAATCAATTCTACTGATACATTATCTACATTATCGTTAGCCTCTGAAGAAATTCTTCCTGAGATAAGTGCCATGTTATCATTACCTTCTCCACATACACCACTGTTATCTTGTATCTCTATCATCGTAGAACAGAAGTCTTGGTTTCCAGATAGATCTGTTACCCATATCTGCACCTGTCTAGTTCCTAACGAATCACATGTATACGTTCTATTAGTTTCTGTCTCATCTGGTGAGAAAGATATACTTCTAACTCCACAGTTATCAAAACTTCCTAGATCAAAATCTGAAGCCCATATTGTTACTTCGGCTATTGCAGGATCGTTCATCACAACTGTTGTAATACCTCCTAGACAATACGGCGTAGGATTCTTACAATCATCCACTAGGAATTCTTGTTCACAAGAAGCTTTATTACCACACATATCTTCTACTGTCCAGTATATAATATGTTCTCCCACATCATATCTTCCTGTTACGGTAGATCCAGTTATCGTCTGTCCATTATCGACTCTATACTTATATACTAGCTCACTTTCTTCTGTACAGTCATCTACATCTATAGTTATCTCTACTGCACCTTTACAATCTGCATCATAAGTACATATTTCTACTCTTTCGCATGTCAATATAGGATCGTCGAAGTCGTTAGCTTTTATGATCTGAGTAAATTTCCAGATTCCAAACTCTCCTTCTGTCTGATCATACCAACACCAGTCGATCACTGTCCAAGATCTGATCACCTTAAAACATGCATCCTCTGCGAAGTAGAATATCTGATCTTCATAAGTAGATGCCATAAGAGAACAGTCGTCTCCATAGTAATCAGGAAATCCTGTCTCATCTGGATGTGGAGCAGAGTTCATACATCCTAATATATCTTCATCATCTGGTCCTGTTGCATATGATTCAGGTGTAAGATTTCTTACAGAAATTCTTTGCTGACAAGATCTAGTTTCTCCTCCTATAGTAACTGACCAAGTTCTGGTAATATTACCAGTTCTACAGTTATCTAAGTCACCCTCATCTGTGTAAGTAGGCGTTCCAGATCCACAATTATCATTTATCTCGTTTACCGTTCCAGTTACTGATAGATCGTCGATATCCTCATTACAATCTATAGTTATATCTGGAGGACATGTCAACACAAACGGTAGCTTATCCTGAACATTGACATTCACCATACATGTGTTATGATTCCCTGCCTCATCTATTACTAATAGCTCTACCATAATATCTGAGTCACCAGCATCAGCACAACAGAATTGTTCGTACTCATAGTAGTTAACACCATTAATAGTAATGTAAATATCTGGTCTATCAATTCCTGATCCTAGGCAATTTGCAAAACTCATTCTTCTTACTGCAAATTTTACATCAGAACAATTATCATGCGATCCATCATCGAATGAATCTGCATAGATATGCGCCCATCCTGAAGATGTCAAGGTAACTACTGTAAACTGATCACACACAGGATAAGGGGGTGTATCGTCCACAACGTCTACCTCCGTAAAGCATTCACCTAGGTGTCCACATTCATCAAATACTGTATACTGAACCCAAGACCTACCTAGGGGTAATCCTTCAATGATAGCGTTCTCATCTCCATCAAAGATATCTCCTGTAGGTGTATAAATCTGACTTGCTGGATCTCCAAATTCATCTGCTAAGATAAACCCAACTTGGTATCTTATTGTAGAACAAGTCTGCCCTACAGTAGGCGGAGGTAATATTGCTGTACCTAGACAAGAGTAAGGATCAGCACTAAACTCCATTCCATCCTGAGGACAGATAACAAATAATTCTGTATCAGCTGGTCCTATTTTTATTATCTGATATTCTGTTCTTATATCTGTTGTACACCAGTCTAGTGCCACCCACTTTCTGAGTACCTTATATTCTCCTGGACATACCTCTATAACGTGATCTTCGAATGTTACATTTATCTCACAGAAACCATCATTAGGGAATATAGGATTACCATCTATAGTAGGCACTCCAGCTTCATTTACATTAGCATCTGGATAATCATTCTGATTAAAATCCCATGCTGGAAACGGATTATTGTCATACCCTTTACACACTAATACGGTATCTATAGGGAATACAATATCTCCTGTATCTCTTCTCTCATAAGTTATAGTAAATGAACATGGATCTGACATGTTGCCAGAAGAATCTGTACCCTTGTAAGATATGGTTCTTACTGCACTAAATTCTTGGTTACAGTTGAGATCATCCACATCATCTAATAGTAAAGTATAATCTATAAGATCAGCACAGTTTTCGTTATGACCGAATGGACTTAGTTCTAGTCCTCTAGATACAATGGAAAATTCTGCACTTTGCAATCCTTGGGCGCTAGCCTCTGTACCCATACTATAGATCTGAAACAACCATACTCCATTTATTAAAGCATCTGTGGTTTGTAATCCTACTGCCTGTGGTATATCAATAGAGAAATTACCAGATCCAGGTGCTGTTATTTGCCAAGCATTTATGGATCCATCAGGTGATAGTAAGGTGATATTAAAAGATTCTGCAGAGACAATTCCCAAAACAGAAAAATTAAGTGTCATCGACTCGATATACTCAAACTGTGACGCTTCGTTATCAACCGTAATCGGCACTATGAGATCTGCTAGCGGGCTAGTAGATATCGGCATTGGAAAAGACGTAAAAGATAATCCATTTGCTGTTGTAGCAGGATTTTCTTCACTTATTTCCGCTGCATACCTTGCATTAGTAGACGCTAGGAAATTAAGACCTAGTGGCTCCTCATTACAACTTACAGTTATATCCTCAAAGCAATTAAGAATGGGTCTGAGCTTATCCTCAATATGAATAAGACCCCAACAGGAGTTATTCTCTGAGTTAAGTACTCTTACTTTCAAGGTTTGTCCGATGAAACTTCCCGTCACTACAGGTGAGGTAGGTATAAGTACATCATTGAGAGTCAACACCTCTACAGTATAACAATCTGGGTCTAGCAAATTAGGATCTTCCAGTACCATATCGAAAGTTATCTCAGCTTCACATGCTCCATCCAGAGAAACCTGGACATCATTGTTACAAGCTAAGACACATTGTCCATAGGATACATTGGAAAGAATCATTGCCAACACCCACACTAAACTCAAGCGCATTAATGTGCAGGCTTGGTTAGTAATCTTCTGTGTAGAATTCTCCATTTTCATTTTTTTAAAATCGGTTTTGTTAAAATCAAATTTTCTACGTCAGATTATAGCAGAAGGAGATAACCAGATAGGTCATATCATGGTTAAACAAATACACTCACAAGGGGGGTAGGAGTGGTTTTAATTTTTTATTTTAAACTAGCTGATTTTCCAGAGCAAACTTTATCAAGTTGACTGTATTTCTTACACCTAATTTTCTCATTATGTTCTTTCGGTGTACACCTACGGTCTGATCACTTATATAAAGCTCTTCAGCTATTTCTCTATTATTTTTTGCCTGTGCGATTAATGTTAAGATTTCTTGTTCTCTGTTCGTGAGCTTTCTTCTTATCATAAATCTATCCTCATATATGGACTTATTGGATTCTATACTTACAGCCTGTCTCGGAGGTGTAATATGTAATCCTGGAGCGATATACGTTTTGTTGTTAAATACATTGATAATACAGTTCTCTAGATCGTCTATAGAATTAGATTTCAGTATGTAACCGTCAGCGCCTTTCATCAGTGCTTCTTTAACATACTTGTAATCTCCGTAATCTGTCAGTACGCATATCTTAATATCTTTGAATTTACTTCTGATCTGTGGAATAACTTCTAATCCATCTAGATCTACTAGATTCAAATCCATTATTACGCATTCAACGATACCTGTCTCCAAATATTCGATCAAGCTTCTCCCGCTTTCTACTATCTCTACTATATCTAACAATTGCGGTTTCTGGGTATTCATCATGGACATGATACCCTCTATAAACATCGTCTGCTTATCCGCAATGATTGTCTTGATCGCTGCCATTCTTTCAATTGTTATTTAAAATGTTTGTACTTGTGTTCGGCAAGTACATAAAATTCGTCATTGATAAGAAAGCAAAAGAAGTGCCAAAAAAGGGTTAAAATTCATATTACAAAAATCAGTAATATGAAGTAGCTTCATATACAGAAGATTGCGCGGAATTGCTGATACAATAATTAAATCCGGGTAAAATACTATATGCACCCGTCCTTCCAGATTTGTCGATAGCGACATATCCTACTTGTATATCAGTAGATGATAATTTCTTCTGGATACGCTTTACCGCCTCTTCACAAGCTTGCTGAGGAGTAGCTCCTTGTCTCATAAGCTCTACTATAAGAAAGGATCCTAGAGATTTCAGTACTTCTTCTCCTACTCCTGTAGCTGTAGCAGCGCCATAATCATTATCTACATAGAGACCTGCACCTATAATAGGAGAATCACCTACCCTACCTGCAAGCTTATAAGCCATTCCGCTGGTAGAACAGCCGCCTGATAGATTTCCTGATTTATCCATAGCCAGCATGCCTATAGTATCGTGTCGCTCTATATTAGCTTTAGGTTCGTATTTTTTTTCTTTGAGCCACTCTTCGTACTCTTTCCGTGCGACTTCTGTAAGCAAATTCTCTTCCTGAAAACCCTGCTCTAGAGCAAATTGCTTAGCCCCTTCCCCTGCTAGAATCACATGCGGTGTGTTATACATTACCTTCTTAGCTATGGAAATTGGATTTTTAATATTCTTGAGATAACAAACTGACCCTGCGTTACCTTTCTGGTCCATTATGCATGCATCTAAGGTAACAACTCCTTCTCTATCTGGTCTGCCACCATATCCCACGCTCATATCCTTAGGATCATTTTCTACGTGATTTATTCCTTTTTCTATGGCGTCTATGATTTTATTACCTGCTAACATTTCATTGAGTGCAGTTTCATTAGCCATCTGATTATTCCATGTGGAGATTACAACTGGTGTGTCAATAGCTACTTCTCCATCCCTGCATGCACCTAAAAATGGCTGAGTCGTTGCCAATAACCCTGAAGCTAATTTGAAAATAAACGATCTTCTGCCTGCCATGATATTCGGTTAATTAGTTGTTATACCAATTCTAGTTTAGAATGACGGTAATTATTTATTTTGTTCTTCATGTTCCTTCGTTAAAAAGCCTCGCCGAACCTATGGGTTCGCCTACGTTTTTTGCCTTGATCCATTTTGAACAATTCTAAATCCTTTTCCGTCATCTAAAAATAAAAATGGTATAATAATATTTATAACTATCAAGATAGTAGATTCTTATAGATACCGAAAATTTTTCATCATCGTTTTAGCAATACCTTATAATACCAATTCTGGTTTAGAATGACGGTAATTATTTAATATGTTCTTCATGTTCCTTCGTAAAAAGCCTCGAGTAAAGCGACATATTTACTATTATGACTATTATCAAGGGATATATAGGATAATGCCTATAGTCATGTCTACTAGTAGAGCGTTAGTATATCTAGATAATGAGATACTGTAGAATAAGAAATAAGATTAGAGTCTAATTCTTTTATTTTTTGATGAGTTTTACTATTCTGAATATATCTCCAGACTCAATAAGCAGGTTATAAATACCTTTGTTTGCTTCATTACCAAGATTAATCTCTACGAAATTCTCACCTTCTCGTAGATCCGTTACAATAGTTTTAATTGTTCTTCCCTGATAATCCATGATTCTAATGTTAGCCTCAGAAGCTACTTCTGCAAATATCTTCAATGAACTCGCTTCATCTCCTACAGGGTTAGGATATAGTACAGATTCTAGTTGCACCTCTGTAAGTTCAGGACCATTAGGTATGACGGTATGCGGCATTGCTTCAAAAAGATTTTTTTGCATCAGTGTTATGTCTGTATTTCTTACGATCACATCATATATCTTTGTATTGTTGATTTGATCTAACTCATCAGCTGTAAAAGTATTATCTATCTGATACCAGTACCTATCGCCGTCTCTAATACTTCTGAACTGCTTTTCTATAATATCCATAATCAGTTCTCCAAAAATAGATCCAGGCATATGATCTTCACCAAGTAGGCCTACCCATGCGTCTAATTCGTCTACTGATCCATAAAGATCTTGCATCGTCTGGGCTGTCTCCTCATCGTTTGTAAGCTCAAAGAATCCATTTAGCGCAGGCATTCCCATAGCAGATCTAAGTTGATTATAATCAGCCAAACCCCTTTCTCTACCTCTCTTAATATTAATGGCAGCAAGATCTAAACCTCCAGATCCAGGGGATCCGAAAAGAAAATTTCTTACATCATCTATAACCTTACAATCCATGTTTTGCTGTACCTGAGTAGCCATACCTTTAAGGTATGAGTCGATGCCACCGGTAAGTCTGATAGCTAGAGGGTTAAAATATGCGTCACGTAGAGATATATTTCCATCTGGAATCTCATCTCCCTCGTTATCCATTCTAATTATATTACTATTAATAAGAGTATGTCCAACTCTAAACGCTGCAGCTGAAAATACATTAGATATATTAGGATTTACGTACTGTTTATATCCTTGGTAAGCAGGTAAATCTATTCCCATAGCTGGTAACCACTCGTTGTAGGTAATAGATTGTAATATAGCAATTACTCTTTGCCTAGCATTCTGGTATAGAATTTCGTCTCCCCAATTAGCATGTTTGGCCTTTAACTCATCGCATAATCTGTTATGTTCTCTTAAGAAAACTACATGCATTGCGGTAAGTAGTGGATTTTCGTTAGCTCTGACGTCTCCTGCTAGAAATAACTTAAGGTTCTGTCCTGTATCGTCTGCCATATGGGGTGCGTCAGGATCTTTAGGAGCATTAAACTCTCCTGTCATTGTATTCCAAGGAAGAAGATTACCGTTAGACACTTTTAATTTACCATCTGAAAAAGATCGGAGGTATTCTGCTCTTTCAATAGAAGAACCATATATTCCCGAGCCATCTAAAAATGCTGTTATTTTATTTTCGAACTCTCTAGGAGTCGTTATTCCCGTACCTGGCACAACTTCAGATCTACCAATAATCATAGGAACATCAGAACTGAAGTGCTCGTCATTTTCTGGTATATTGATAACTAAAGATTCTGTAGAATTCTCTACTAAACAAATATCATGATCAATAAACTGACCAAATACCCACACGTAATCACTTAAGCTTATCTTATCTGGTATTAGATCTGGCTGACTGAAGATTACATTAGAAATCATCCTCGCTCCAGGCTTAGCTGATTCATCTAGTGCTGATATACCATCTGCGTAGTTCGCAGGTGAAATTCTAGCTATATCTCCTCCCGCCATTCCCCATTCTGGATTATTCTGGTTATTTCCATAACCATCAATAGCCCTAGAATCTTGAGAACTGACTGAGAAAGAGAAAAATAAAAAACCCAAAATCAGTATACAAAGCGTATATCGCCGCATCTTTTCTAAATTTATGTTCACAGGTTGCTTTCTCTCAAAGTCGCTGCAAAGATATGTATTGAGAAATCAATATCCTCATTATGAAATAGATATTTTTTGTAAAAAAAATTCGTTTAATCTGAACAGGCCAGACAACGAACCACCTTTTTTCATTACTGTTAACGGATTGGAGGGGCTAAAATAACATATTAAACAAATATATAAATTATATTATCAACATTATCAATATTTTACAAATAATTTTTCTTTTTAATGTGACTTTAGGTCCTATTTGAGAATCAAGCAATATATTGCGATACATGCTAAGAATTTTACATATATTTTTCTATTTACTACTTACATGCGCTTGTCATGGGCAAATAGAAAATACTATGCGAAATGTAAAAGAAAAGCAGCTTATCATTTCTTCTGATATGACACTTATAGATAGCCTAATTGTCGTTCCAGAATCTGTAATCGTCAGATTTAGTAGTACTGGTGGGGTGAAAGAAGCATTGTCAGATTATACAATTGACAATAACCATATCAGGGTTAACAGCAGAAATACTCCCGATTCTGTCATGATTTCCTATAGAACTATAGATATTCCGTACAAAGCTAGATATGCTCATATAGATTCTTCTAATATAACGATAAAAGACAAGGCAATATATATAGGTTATGATCTAAACCCTGAGCTTTCTAAGAAAAAACTTATTCAATCAGAGAAGTTAGATTATGATGGAAGTTTCTCTAGAGGTATATCTGTAGGCAATAGGCAGAACCTTGTTCTAAACTCTAATTTTAATCTACAATTAGCAGGAGATCTCGGTAATGGCTTAGAAATCAAAGCAGCTATCTCAGATGAAAACTTACCTATCCAGCCAGAGGGGAATACACAAACCCTCCAGGAATTCGACAAGGTATACATGGAATTATCTAAAGATAATACTAAGCTCATTGCTGGGGATTACGAAGTTGCCCGACCAAATAGTTATTTCATCAACTACTTTAAAAAACTTAAAGGAATTTCTTTAGAAAATAATTATGTGCTGTCAAAGAATTCTAATCTGGCGTCCAAAACAAGTTTTGCTATATCGAAAGGAAAATTCAGAAGACAGACGATAAACGCTACAGAGGGTAATCAGGGACCCTACAAATTAGATGGTAATAATGGAGAACGTTTTATAATTGTATTATCCGGTACCGAAAAAATATACTTAGATGGTGTGTTATTACGTAGAGGCTTAGAGTTTGACTATACGATAGATTATAACAGGTCAGAAATTATATTTACGGAGAAAATTCTTATATCTCTTTACAGCAGAGTGATTGCAGAGTTTGAATATTCAGATCAAAATTATCTGAGGACTATATATGGTATCAATACAGACTACCGTTACAAGAAACTAAATGTAAGGTTTAATCTTATATCGGAGCAGGATAATAAGAATTCTACTGGAATAGTAGATCTAGACTCTACCGATATCTCTACCCTAATAGAGGCTGGGGATGACCCCGCACTCAGACAGTCTATATCTATACCTGTGGATATAGACCAGAATAGAATCTTATACAAGCTAGTGGACGATATACTTATCTACGACCCCAGCAGTCCAGATGCGATATATACAGCCATATTTTCTGATGTAGGGGATATGATCGGTTCTTATATTATAGATACCGAAATAGCCGCTAACGGAAGAGTCTATAAGTATGTGGGACCTGGGTCTGGCAGTTACCTGCCAGTAAATCAAGTGGTTGCTCCGCAAAAAACTCAGATGGTGTCCATTGCAGCAGATTATAAAATTCATAAGGATGGAAAGGTGTTTTCAGAAATCACCTTATCTAATAGAGACCTAAATCTGTTCTCACCAGAAGGAAATAATGATAATCAAGATCTTGCTAGTCTAATAGGTTATGAGGGTATAACTAAGGTAGGAAAAAACGATAGATGGACTATGAAAAATAGAATTTCTCTAGAGCAGAAAGGTGAAAATTTCAGTCCACTAAATCCTTATAGATCAGCTGAGTTCTCCAGGGACTGGAATATAAATACGATCGATCAATACCGCGAATGGATCACTCAGTTATCAACCAGTATATCTGATAAGAAATATTACTTTCAGTATGATTTTACCAATTTTGTCCAGGAGGGATTTTATAATGGCAACAGGAACTATGTCCAAGGTAGGTATAAAAATAATGGTTGGAATATAGATCTAATAGGAGATATTCTGAATACAAAACAGGATCTAGAAACTACTCTTTTCTTTAAACCTAAAATAAACATATACAAGTCTTTCAAACGATTAAGAAACTGGAAAATAGGATACTATTTAGAGCAAGAAAATAATCAGTTCAGACTCATCAACTCTGATGAGCTAGAAGAACCGAGTTATGTATTTACAATACAAAAGCATTACATAGAAAAACCACTCAATGATCAGTTCAGTCTTAGGTTATCTTATAATACAAGAACAGATAGAAATGTATTAAACGGCGCACTAGAACAGGCTAATAATGCTCGAGAATGGGAACTCACAGGCAGTTATAATATGGATAACATTACTAACCTCAGTTGGAATCTTAAGTTAAGAGATTTTAAAGTAGATGAGCCTCTACTGACGAACGAGGATGCGAGAAAAACAATACTAGGTGGTGTAGACTACATTTTCAAAAGTAAAAATAATGGTATCTATCTTAACACAAATTACAGGCTATCTTCCGGTCAGGAGCCTAAACTAGAATTTACATATACAGAAACCATACAACCTGGGGAAGGAACACATGTGTGGATAGATTACAATGATAATGAAATACAGGAGCTCAATGAGTTCGAGATAGCACAATTTCAGGATCAGGCTAATTATGTGAAAATAAATCTGTTCAATAATGAATTTATAAGAACGAATAGGAATGAATGGAATCATAGTCTCAGAATAGATCTTGACAAATTTTACAGAAACAAAAAAACCGTTGGTAGGGTCAGTAATATCGCAAAGCGGATAAGTTTTCTATCTAAGTTAAGGGTAGATAACAAGGTAGAAGATGAGGGTTCTGGGGGTGGTGTTGTACTTTTTAGTTTTGACACGGAGGATACAAGTATCGTCTCTACAAGAAATAATCTAGACAATACAATATTTTTTAACCGAGGGAATCCAGCCTATGACATCCAACTTTCCAATAGAAGTAACCGGTCTAAAATTGTACAAATAACAGGTTCCGAAGATCGAAAACTACGAGAGTGGTTCCTACGGACGAGGATAAATCTGAAAAGCAAGCTAGATTTTATAAACGAGATATCGGTAGGAAATACGAGTCATGAATCTGAGTCCTTCGACACTAGAAATTTCTTGATCAATTTTGTGAAAGTTAAACCGCAAATCAGTTATAGACCTACAAAAAACCTAAGATTTATTACTAATTACGAGTATGCAGAACGCCAAGACAGCTCTGGTCTTTCCGCCATTTCTCACGATCTAGGAGTGGAAGCAAACTGGAGAAAAACATCAAAACAAAGTCTAGACCTCAAATTTAATATCGTAAGTATTAGCTATAATGGCATAAGCAATACACCTCTAGAGTTCGAGTTATTACAGGGACTAAAAAACGGATCTAATTACTTGTGGAATATATCCTACACGAGAAGATTAGCCAACAATATAGATCTGATAATCAACTATGAAGGAAGAAAAACAGGTGATACAGCTAGAGTAGTACATGTGGGTAGAATGCAAGCAAGAGCAAATTTCTAATTATTTATTTTACATAGAAACAAGCGTTCTAAGGGTGATAATAAGCCTAAAATATAATATAGTCGGGACTACTACATGGAAAAAACAACAATTCTTAGCTCTAACGCATTATATTTACATCATAACTGAATTAATATGAATAAATATCTATTAGGAATATGCTTAATAATGGTGTCTTTTGCCTCAAAGGCACAAAGTTATTTCTCACCAAAGACTTTTCCTGGAATCGACGATTATGAACAGCAGAAAGGCATCTATGAAGACATCTATTCTTCCTATGAGCTGGATGTAGATGGACTGAAGAAACATATGTCCTTATCTGCATTAGAGTACAGTAATGAAGAAACTAATTATGTTTGGATCCCTGATCATACAGGGAAACTTACAGAATATATAAGCTACGAGTCTCCCTGTATGGAATCTGAAATATCTAAGAGGTATCCTGAGATCAAGTCTTACAGATTGTACCAAGTAGATAAGCCTCAGAATAATGGTAGAATAGATTTTGGATATGATGGTTTCCATGCGTGTTTTCTCGTAGATGGCATAATGAACTATATAGACCCTGCTGAAATAAATTCTAAAAATGCTTATGTAGTCTATAACACGAAGAAGCAAATCGTATCAGAAGAGGTGTTGGCTAAATCAGCGTGTGGGTATGAACCAAGCGGAGAAGCACTAGAGTCACCTGTAAGTGAAATAGAGAATACTAATGTCAATATTGCTAAGGGAGCTAATATTCCCAAGAGAACTTATAGGATCGCTATTGCTACGACTGGAGAGTTTGGGGCAACTAATGGAGGTACAAAAGCAACTGTACTTTCTAGACTGAACACCTCTGTCAATAGGTTCAATATCATATTTGAGAATGAACTCATGCTGAAGATGGTGCTGATAAATGATAATGATAAAATTATATGGCTAAACCCTAACACAGATCCTTACAACGTAGGTGATAATGGGTTGGCACTTCTAGGTGTCAATCACAATATTTTACTCAACGAAATAGGCAACGGAGCTTTTGATATAGGTCATGTATACACCAGAGGTTGTACGGATGTAGGAGGCGTAGCAGCACTAGGATCATTATGCTCAGGAAATAAAGGGCGAGGTGTTACCTGTCATTTCTCTAACAATATAGAAGCAACAGCTATAGGAACGGCTGCTCACGAGTTAGGACACCAGATGGGTGCAAATCACACATTTAATCATTGTGATGGAGAAAACGAAAATAATGGGACGGGATTTGAGCCTGGGAGTGGATCGACGATTATGTCTTATGCTGGAGCCTGTGGCAATCTAAATGTTACTAATAATAGGTATGACCACTATCATGTAGGATCTATTACTGAGATGTACTTACTTACGAGAACTTCACTGGGAGATCTCTGTGGAACTTCTGAGGATATAGGTAACCATGAGCCAGATATTACCCTTAATTATGAAAATAATTTTTCTATACCTATAGGTACGCCGTTTGAGCTAACGGGAGAAGCTACTGATGAAGACGGTGATGTGATGACCTATACATGGGAACAATACAATACTGGCCCTATAAGTCAGTTAGGGGAACCTATAGGTAACGGTCCTAGTTTCAGAGTATATGCTCCTAACGAAATACGTACAAGATATTTTCCTAATATAAATAATATTCTTAATAATGTAAACTCAAGAGCGGAGGTACTGCCTACTGCTAGTAGAGATTTCAAATTCAGATTTGTGGTGAGAGATAATCATCCCGGAGGAGGAACTACCGCATGGGAAGAATTAAGATTTAAGGCTTCTAGTGCGGGAGGACCTTTTGTTATAACATCCCTTAACAGCACTAGCGTACTAAATGTAGGAGATAGAATAGAGATCACATGGGATGTAGCTAATACTGATAATTCTCCTATAAATGCTAAGAAGGTAAATATTCTTCTATCTACAGATGGAGGCCAGACATTTACCAATATGTTATGTGCTGAGACAGAAAATGATGGCTCTGAGTTTATCTACTTACCTAATACACCTTCTAATCAGTGTAGAATAAAAATAAAAGCGGCTGACAACATATTTTTTGACATCAATGATTCTGACTTTTTTATCCAAGAATCTAATGAAGCGGGATTTGTAGTGGAAGCTACCGATTGCACTTATCTAGGATGTAGTCCAGCGACACTAGAAATACCATTGACAACACTTGGTTTCCAAGGGTTTTCTGAAGATGTAAGTTTCCAACTTGTTACTGCGCTGCCTGATAACGTGACGCATACTTTCAGTAATGAAACAACATCAGCTGATGGAGGTAGCACTTCCCTGAATATAAATCTAGAAAACCTAAGCCAACACGAGACAATGGATCTAGAGATTGTAGCTACATCTATAAATATGGAAAGCTATACTAGGACAGTAAAAGTAGATCTAATCTCTAATGATTTCGAGACTATGGTAACGACTGTTCCTGAAAATGGTGCAACAGGAAAAAGTGAATTACCCTTCTTCAAATGGAATGCAACACAGAATGCAGATTCTTACAATATAGAAGTTTCAACTAGTCCTTCTTTTCCAGAAGATAATACTGTTGTAGTTTCTGATATAGAAGCTGATTCTGTATCACTCGTAAACTTACTAGAAAAAAGTACGACTTATTACTGGAGAATCCAGGGTAACAATACTTGTGGAACGGGACCTTATTCTGAAATAGCAGCCTTTACAACATTATCCTTAGCATGTCAATCTTTTGTTGCAACTGACCTTCCTAAAAACATATCTCAGTCTGGATCACCTACTGTAGAATCTAGGATTAATGTAAATGGAGCGGGAATCTTAAGCGATGTAAATGTTACTAAACTTGTGGGAACACATGCCGATGTGGTGCAGTTAGATATATCGCTTATCAGTCCTGAAGGTACAGAAATAACTCTAGTGAAAAACAGGTGTAATATCTTTACAAATTTTAACTGTTCTTTCGATGATGAAGCACCACAGGAAGTAAATTGTCCACTAACTGGTGGAAAAACTTTTATACCTGAAGAAGCCCTAAGTAAGTTGATAGGAGAATCATCTAACGGAAATTGGACCCTAAAAATAAAAGATTCTGCAGCGGGAGCTGGAGGACAATTCCAAGAATTTAATCTTGTCGTTTGTTCTTCCATAGATCTGGAAAATCCTTTCTTAGTGAAAAACAACGTACTAGAAGTTCCACCTAATGTAAAAGATAGAATTACTGGATCACAATTACTTGTGGAAGATAATGACAACAGTCCTGATGAACTGATTTTTACACTTGTAAAAACTACGAGCCATGGTCTTCTAGAAAATGACGGACAAGCTATGCAAATAGGCGATACGTTTACCCAACAAGACATCTATGATGCTAAGGTAAAGTACTTGCATAATGGCGATAACGCAACTGAAGATTTCTTCTTATTTACAGTAATAGATGGCCAAGGTGGCTGGATAGAAATCACACAGTTTGACATAGCTATAGGAGAAGATTTTTCATCTAGCACTTTAGATGGCGAGGAAGTGAAAGATATATTTGAGGTATATCCTAATCCTTCTGACGGAATATTTAATATTATCCAACATGAAAGTAAAGGAGCATACCAAGTAGATGTTCTAGATATAAATGGTAAGCGTATTCAGAAGATAGGCCTAGGTAATACAAACGGAAGAATAGATCTGAGTGATGCGGCTAGTCAATTGTATCTTCTAAGAATTTATAATAGTAACTACAATCAGGTAGTGAAAGTATTCAAAGAGTAAAGGATATTATTAGAAAGTATAAATGCCAATAGTTAGTTATAATTATTGGCATTTCTTTTTATTTTAGTTTATACCCTTTTTTCATATATAGTATACTCTGAAGTATGCCTCGAAATAATAAAAATACGGATAGGGATATCCACAAACCAATATTGCCAAGCTCCAAGTAATCACATACAAGGTAGCTTATAAGAAAGAGCGCAAAAGCCACAAACATTGTATCTCTCATAGAAGACGACGCAGTAAGGCCGATATATATTCCATCCCATATATATGACAAAAATGCAAGAAGAGGTAACCATATAGCCCAGTATAAAATTCTTTCTGTAAACCGTATAAGATCCATGTCCTCTGTATAAAGATCTATGATGTGGTCTCCAAAAATAGCATAAATTAAACTGTAGCAAATAGCTAATACTGCTCCCCATATGAGTAAGTGAGAAATCACTCTTTTTAGTTTGACATCATCGGCAGCGCCTTTGTATTTTCCTACTAAAGATTCTGCAGCGTATGCAAATCCATCTATTCCGTAGGACATCCAATTAACGAATTGTAATAATATAAGATTAGCCGCTAGAACCATTTCTCCCATTTCTGAAGACTTGCTATGGAAGAATCCAAATGTAAAGGTCAACATAGTTGTGCGCAGAAATATATCTCTATTGATGACAAGAAAAGATTTATAAGTTGCTAGCTTTTTTAGGGAGACTTCTGCAGCATGCTGTACAATGAAAGGGTATTTCCAAAACAAGAGCACAGCAGCTATAGTTAGTCCAATATACTGCGCAATGACTGTTCCCCAAGCAACACCTATTACCTCGAGTCTAAGGACTACAACACAGTAGTAGCTGATGGCAATATTGGCCATATTTACTATGATGGTAACAATGAGAGGGAACCATGCGTTTTGCATACCAAAAAACCAACCCATAATAACAAATAGGCTCATCGTTGCTGGCGCTGCAAATAATCTTATATAGAAGTACGACTTAGCAAATTCGAACTGATTTACTTGTACATTCATAGACCAGAAGGATGCTTTTTGTATCCATATAGCGCACAATAGAAGTAGAGCAGAGATTATGACTGCAAGTACAATAGCTCTGAGAAGGGTGTCCGTCATAGCCAGTTTATTTCCTTTGCCATAAGCTTGCGCCGTCATACCTGTTGTGCCCATTCTTAAGAACCCGAAGTTCCAATATATAATATTAAAGATCATAGATCCTATGCCCACAGCACCTAAGTGTACCGCAGACAGGTTTCCCATAAGTAAGGTATCCACGGAAGAAAGTAAAGGGATAGAAATATTACTTAAGATATTAGGAATAGCTAGTTTTAATATCTCTTTATTCATACATTATCATAAGTAAGGAAAATAATCAAGGACAAATATCACTGATATTATTAAAAGATACATTAATATTTTTCGTTATTTGTTATTACTTAACTAACAAATAGATCAGAAGTATCTGATATTCTAAATTCTATGGTAGAAAAGATCAATGTTGCAATAGTATTTGGTGGTAGATCCACTGAGCATAAGATATCTTTGCTATCCGCAAAAAATGTTATTCGATCACTAGATAAGTCTAAATACAAGCCTGTACTTATCTGTATAGACAAGTCAGGAAAATGGTTTTATAATGAAGATTCGCTGCATCTTTTAAGTTCAGAAAGTGCCTCTACGGTACACTTAGATCACCAGCATACGCCAGTTATTCTATCGCAGAATGCAGATGCTAAAGCACTCATCATAGCAACAACACATCAGGTAATCCACACTATAGATGTTATCTTTCCTGTTCTCCATGGGACTTCTGGAGAAGATGGATCTATCCAGGGATTAGCAAAATTAGCTAATCTACCTTGTGTCGGATGTGGTATACTGGGATCTGCCGTCGGCATGGACAAGGATATTATGAAAAGAGTACTGCGAGACTCTCAGATACCTGTAGCGGATTTTGTTACGGTGCGTAACACAAATTTTGAAGAATATCCTTACGATAAGGTTAGTGAAAAATTAGGAAAAGATCTGTTCTTAAAACCCGCTAACCTAGGATCCTCTGTAGGTGTATCCTTCGTGCATAATAAAGAAGAATATGATGCAGGCATTCAGCATGCTCTGTTGTATGACCATAAAGTTGTTGTCGAAGAGAAGATAGTGGGACGAGAACTAGAATGTTCTGTATTAGGCAATGACTCACCTATGGCTTCCATTCCCGGTGAAGTGGTCCCGAAGGGCGGCTTTTATTCTTATCAAAACAAATATCTGGACGAAAAAGGAGCGGAACTTATCATCCCTGCTGCACTGTCTGAAGAAAAGATTAAAGAAATTCAGGAACTTTCTATTCGTACTTTCCAATTAATAGAATGTGAGGGAATGACTAGAGTAGATATGTTTATGCAGGAAGATGGAAAGCTTGTTATTAATGAGGTCAATACAATTCCTGGATTTACAAGTATATCAATGTATCCAAAGTTACTAGAATATTCTGGTGTAAATAATGTGGAACTCGTTACTAAGCTTATAGAATACGCCATAGAAAGTCACGAAAAAAGAAACCAGCTCAAAATAGAATAGGCAACTTATGAGTTATTATAGGATGTATTTACTCAATAAAAAATAAATCATTGACTATTAAAGATTTTATAAAACATATCATACTGATACTACTTTTTATAGGTATTGTGCTAGCACTAGTGTTGTTCTGGCTAAGGATCTATACGAACCATGGTCAGCAATTATCTATGGGCGATTATATAGGTATGAATATAGAAGAGGCTAAGGAAGATGCCGAAGATAAATCCTTCTTGCTTATCGTATCAGATTCTGTGCATGTTGTGGGGAAATCTGGAGGTGAGATCATAAGTCAAAATCCTAAAGCAGATAGCAAGGTCAAAGAAAAGAGAAAAGTATATGTTACGACAACTAAGTATAATGCAGACAAAGTTCTCGTGAAAAATCTTCCTACCCTATATGGTACGGATTATTACTCTAAGTGTAAGGACCTAGGCTATCAAAATATAAATTGTACTATCAAGTCATACCAATATGATGCTGGAGAGAAAGATCATATTCTAGAAGCCTACTATAACGGGCAGATGATCATCAGCAGAAATGGTAGAAAAGGTGATGTAGAAATAGAGAAAGGAGGCACCATATCCTTTGTACTAAGTAAGAAAGATGGTGGAGAATTCGAGATTCCAGAATATAGATGTAGTACGCTAGATGCTGCTCTTTTTGCCATAGAACAACTTAAATTCAGAGTAGGAGAAATAACAGAAAATGGTCCTATCACAAATCGTGAAAAAGCGTATGTTGTGGATCAGGATCCTAAACCGCTTGGTTCAGGAAAAATCGCTGTCGGTGATTTTATAAGATTAACCATTCAGCAATCCAAACCTAAAAACTGTCAATAAATATATGAAAGATATAACTGTAGAGGAACTCAAATATAAGATAGACCAGAAAGAACAATTTCTATTGTTAGACGTAAGAGAGCCACACGAATATGAGGCTTATAATATAGGTGCTAAACTAATACCCTTAGGGAACTTACCTACCGCACTAAGGGATCTGGAAAGTCATAAAGATTCCGAAGTCATCATCCACTGCCGTTCTGGTGCAAGAAGTGCATCAGCTAAGCAATTTCTAGTGCAAGCAGGATTTCAAGATGTAAAAAACTTACTAGGAGGCATGCTAGACTGGAAGGAGAAAATAGATGTATAAATCCAAGTTTTCTACTCATTGACAATGTAACACCCTATAAGTAAACTGTGAGTCTCACTCTGACGCGAGCTGAAAAATAATCACTGCTGCAAAGTAAGAAGCTGTAAAGATAAATACAAACATCATCTATCGCTATTGTCTATACTGGCGCAAATCTAATTCCTTTTGCTCATATGGATGCGCATGGTTAGGATCCCTATATATCTGCTCTTTTCTTTGATATGGCTTCGGGTGACATCTGATACCAATTCTAGTTTAGAATGACGGTAATTATTTATTTTGTTCTTCATGTTCCTTCGTTAAAAAGCCTCGCCGAACCTATGGGTTCGCCTACGTTTTTTGCCTTGATCCATTTTGAATAATTCTAAATCCTTTTCCGTCATCTAAAAATAGAAATGGTATGAGAGCTTTCGGAAATAGGAGATGTGCTATATATATTGAATATTCTGTCGGTGGATAGATTACTTTCCTAGGTGAATCCCGTACAGAATGATGCAGGTGAGGTAATAGGCGCCTTAGGTATCAGCGATAACACTGCAGAAAATGATCAGACTATTGCAGAAGCAGGAACATCAGCTTAGTCTATATAGAATTAATACCAATTCTAGTTTAGAATGACGGTAATTATTTATTTTGTTCTTCATGTTTCTTCGTTAAAAAGCCTCGCCGAACCTATGGGTTCGCCTACGTTTTTTGCCTTGATCCATTTTGAACAATTCTAAATCCTTTTCCGTCATCTAAAAATACGAATGGTATAAGTTATAAATAAAGGGAGCATTAACAAATGATAACTATTGCTTTAATATTGACAAACTGAAAACAAATTAAAATTTATTTTTCCACATCATAGATTCTACGGGCTTAGTCGTTTTCTTGATATATTTAGCATTTTCCTTTTTATTATAATATCTTTTGACAGGCCCATCTATTTTAAAATATATAAGTTGACCAATCGGCATCCCTGCATATATTCTAACAGGGTGAACACAAGAAATCTCAAGAGTCCAGGTATTACAAAAACCTACATCTCCCTTACCCGCTGTAGCGTGAATATCTATTCCTAAGCGTCCTATACTAGATTTTCCTTCAAGAAAAGGAACAGAATTATGGGTCTCAGTGTACTCACTTGTAACCCCTAGGTATAATACGCCTGGCTGTATTACGAATCCCTCCTCCCCTATTTCTATTTCTCTTATCTTATTATGTTTTTTAGCATCTAATACTTTATCTATGTATACGGCCAGGGTACTGCCTAGATGGACATCATATGAGTTAGTACCTAGGCACGCTCGATCATAAGGATCTATTACTATTTCTTTATTTTCTATAGATTCTAATATTTGCTCGTCCGTTAATATCATATATACACTTGTAAAATTTTCAAAGTGTGTAAACTTACTAGAATTCTATCTTATAAGAAGCTAATCTTATTGAATTATTGTTTACATATTGCATATATTCGGATTTAGAATAAGAGATTTCGAATCCATGCCGCTCCTTATCAAAAAAAATATTACTCCAAAAACCAAGATCGCAGTATGGGATAATACTGAAGATGATGGTTTCTTTATTACCGAGTTAGGTCTTACTGATCCAGAGCTTCTCGTATTAGATGAATACAAGGCTAAAAGAAAAAGCGAAATACTTAGTTCTAGACATCTACTCAGATATATGTGTAATAAAACATATCCATTTAAGAAAGACAAATACGGCAAACCTTATCTTGAAGGTTCCCAACAATATATCTCTCTTTCTCATTCTGGCAGGCTTACTGCTGCAATAATAAGTGACGTATTAGTAGGCATAGATATTCAGAAAAGAGTAGAGAAGATCACGCGCATCCAACATAAATATGTTTCGGAGCTAGAGCAATCCATGGTGGTGCCACCTTGCCAAGTGGAATACCTGCATGTCCTTTGGGGGGCGAAAGAATCTCTGTACAAGGCATATGGAAAAAAAGAAATTGATTTTATAAAACACTTAAAAATTACTCCCTTCCGTTATAATAAGAATCAGACTAATACGACAAAAGGAGAAGTTATTAAAAATAAATACCATGAATCATTCAAGATATCTGCAGAAGAAATCGAGAATTATTTTCTTGTATGTGCTTATATTAACGACAACTAGTTCGTGTAAAAACAATCCCAACTCTAGTAGCAATACCCATGATACTGTAGACGTAGTCATACCTGATACGTTTGTAAAATTCTATCAGCGTTTTCATCAAGACTCCACGTATCAGATGGAACATATTGTTTTTCCTCTTCCTCAGAAAGAGGACGGCACCCTATATACTAGAGAGGATTGGGAGCTAAATAAATCATTAGATATAGAATCCAGTGGATTCCAGAGGGACTTAGATAATTTTCAAAATATTATTACTGAAACCCTGACACATAAACAAGGACTCTATACCCTCGAAAGGAGATTTTCTCCTATGGGAAACAAAGATTGGTCTTTGATATATTATAGTGTATCGAATCCAATGAAAGATAGTTGGGAAAAAATAGAAGATGAGCGATAGTGTCTAATAATCAGATCCATTAACAAATTTCTATTTTATATGTCAATTAAATTCTAAATTATGAAGGCCTATTTTCTTATACTTTTCTCTATCATACTATCAGGATGCGATCACGGTGAACCTAAAGTGTACAAAGAAGTAGATGCTGGTAGCCATGAAATAAAAAAAATAGAAGCTAAAAAACTAGATAAGCAATGGTACCAAGGTAAGGCTGAGGTGAATACTTATATGCTCGAGCAAAATAGATATAAAGATATACACTCGGGGGAAGCTATTTTGATATTTGTTACAGAAGATTTCTTGACAGACAAACAAGTAAAAAATGATAATTATAATAATCCGAATTCAGTACCAATTCTGAAAAACAATCAGATACGTAGATTTACAACAGGTTTGTATGACTACTCTATATTCAGTTCTATATTTAGCCCGCTAGATGATATTTATCCTCTTAAGATGAATAGTTCTTCGCAGGACTGGTGTGGCCAGAGCTTCATGCAGTTCAACCGTAAGCATTCAAAATACGAAGTACAACTAAATTCATATTTTGAAAATGAAGGAGACCAGAATTTCAAGATAGACAAAGCTATTTCTGAAGATGCTATTTTTAACATTATAAGGATAGATCCTAGTAGTCTGCCCTTAGGTTCGGTTTCCATAATACCCTCAATAGTTTATCTGAGATTAAGACATAAAGAAGCTAAACCCTACAAGGCTAAAACTAGAATATATGAGGGAAGAGAAAGCCGAGGTATGAAAACAAGTGAATATGAAATTCTTATTCCAGAGCTAAACAAAACAACCCGAATTACTTTCCAAAAAGAATCACCTCATAGGATAATATTTTGGGAAGAGAGCTATCCCTCGGCTTTTGATGGAAAAATGCGTACAACTAAAGTATTGCTGAAAAAAACTGAGTGGATAGATTATTGGTCAAAAAATAACAAATCAGATGTCATGCTAAGGGAGCCGTTACAGGTAGAAGGTTTCCTGAAATAATAAAAAAAGAATTCCTTAAACTAATAAAGAATTCTTTTATAAATGGGATCACACCTTGTTAATAAATAATGATTAATTTATTATTCCTACTCTTTATGTAAAATACAGAGAAAGGTAACCTATAATCAATTATTATTTTTTCATGAAAGGATAAAAAGATTTCATCTATAAAAAAGAGAGAGGCTATCTACTATAAGATAACCTCTCAGGTTTAGATTTAGTAAACTAATTCTCAACCCTAACATTGGGTAAAGGAAGTATCATACCTGTATCAGAGCTTGACGTTTCTTCTATAGATCTTTCTTCCCTATATCCCAATATTATCATAAACTAACTGATAATCTTCTATCCATTTTTCTATTTCATATCGATTATTCTTGAGATTTGTTTTTTATTCCATTTACATTTTAAAATGTCGTATAAATATTCTAAACTAAATTTGTTAAGATCAAGGCAGAAAACGCAGTCATAGCCGTAGCTATGGCGAGTATTTTTAACGCTGAGATCAGCAAAGGTTAGTAGAATATACCGCGTGAGGCTGCACAAGTTATGCGACATTCCAATGTGTATATAGCATTAGTTAGAAAAATAGTTTAAGTTCTCAGCATCGATGTTATTCTCTAGATTAAGCTCTCCGCCACTTCCTGATAATATTGTTACCGAATACGATACGCCACCATTCGTGCTGCCTGGGTCATATAATGCCTCGAAGCCAAGTGCAGAACTTGACAATCCAGTAATGCGTTTATCTGTCGTCCATATGTGAAAGCTTGGATTGCTCCCATCGTAGTTCCAATCTGAATTTTCTACCGGAAATACACCTCCTATATTTGTTTCTGTTCCATCCCAGAAAAGTCCTAATCTAGGATCTTTTGCTAACACTACTATTATCTCCCCTTCGGATGATTCGTCTACACTCTCTTGTACTTTTATGGTCCATGCCATTTCTGTAGCCCCAGATGCCACACTAGGCAAAAAGGATAATACTGGAGTTAGGTCACAGGGTACAAAGGGTTCTATTCCCATACCAGCACTATAACTATCGTTTCCTGTCTGGTTAGCAAAAGCATCCATGCAGCCCCCTAGGACATTAGGTAAAACCTGTATATTGGCATTACTTAACTTGTTTGCACAATCTGTACTTGTTACTCCTGACACTACAATCTCTATCGTTCCTGCAGCCAACCATAATAATTGTTTGTTCACCAGACCATTCAATGTTCTGTTCGCCTCATCATATGTCCAATCAAATTCTGGACCCGATGTTGTCATAGCATCTGTAACCGCATATACTCCATCCGTGGGTAAAGATATTTGTATAGCCCAACTACCAGGTGGCGTCGTACAGCCTGAATCTCCCCCACCTAATGACCAACCTAATAACATGGTTGCTGTCTTATCTTCTTGTACGCAACTCATATCAAATTGCAGCCCTGTCAACTGAGGATCACAATTTCTATCTGTACATAAATCAGTCAATTCTGCAACTCCAAGTGATGCGTCTGCATTATCGTTACTTGGCATATTGCCTTCCAAAGATGCTTCGCAGCCCCCATCAATATCCTCTACAATAATTATTGTAGCCATACTTCCCTCTAGTACACATGAGTTATTTGACATACCTACTATCTCTGCTTCTATAGTCCCTGAGTCTGACCATGACATTGTCGAATTTGTAATCCCTGTTAATTTTTTTGTCCCGGCATCATAAGTCCAGTCAAATTCTGGACCTTCTACTGATCCTGCATTCGCAACACTATATTCCCCACCTGATGGAAAACTTATCTCTATTCCCCACGCTCCCGATGGTGTAACACATCCCAAATCGGATCCACCTAAACCCCAACCTAATTCTAAGGTCGTAGTTTCTATTTCTTGGATACATCCTGATATGAACTCCATACCCATAAATTGTGGATCACAATTATGTGTCTCACATTGACATATTATTATACTTTGATTTATTAATATTAGAAAAGCTGTCAAGCTAATTATTTTGAGGGTTTTCATCAGTTTAATTTTTTGTTATTTCATTAATGTTAAATCGTTCTTTTTTTCTCATTGTTTGATTTCTATATTGCCTAACAACAAATTAACCCTAAGAAAACCATCCAATCAAGATGGTCTTCAGGGGTTAATCGATGATTAACAGAGGAATAATAATACTTTGTTATGGCTCATCTTTTCTTCTTCTCCTTTTCTCAATTTCTTCTCTTTTCTAGTCCGCTTTTATGATCTCTTTGTTTACTATCGTTTCTCCATTGATCATTCTCACAATATATATGCCCGACTCATAGTTCTCCATATCTAGCTCGTACTTTGTCGTACTCCCTGCGCCTACTAATTCTCTTCTTAAAAGCTGGTATGTACTGTTATACACCTCTAGTGTCCATGCCGTTTGTGTCCACTCTACAGGTAGATTGATCTGTGTCATCCCTACTGTTGGATTTGGGCTTACACTTATCTTTCCACCTTCAAAGTTTACACTTCGTACCGCTGATTTCGTCCATGTACCATCCCTATCTACCTGTCTTAACTGATAGTAGTTGACTCCGAAGCTAGGATCATTATCTACAAATTCATACTCCTCTATATTACTAGAGTTTCCTGCTGCTGAGACTTTTCCTATCGTCTTATAATTTCTCCCATTTATACTTCGCTGTACATCATATCGATCTGAGTTGATCTCACTTGTTGTCACCCATTCTAACTTAGCACTCCTTCCATCTTTTCTCGCCGTGAACGATACTAGATCCACTGGTAAGGAAGAATTCTGCACACCTGCTCCCGCACTTGCTATATCATTTGACGTATTGTTTGTAAACGCCGCTACACATCCTCCCTGAAAATTCGGAACGATTTGTATGTTTGCTATACTTAGCTGGTTAGCACATTCCGCATCCTTTATTCCTGTTACCGTTACTTCGATAACTCCTGAGTTTGTGTAAAATAATGGCTCTGATACTTCCCCCTCTAAGGTTTTCAGTTCTTCATTATAACTCCAGTCAAATTTATCGCCTTCAGCTGCGTCTGCATTATTTACACCATACTTAAAATTAGAGGGTAATGATATCTGTATCTTCCAACTTCCTGCTGGCGTAACACAAGCTGAATCTCCTCCTCCTAAGGCCCAGTAGAGTGTGATCTTAGCCGACTGATTTACTTCAACACAACTCATATCAAATTCCATTCCTGCCAACTGTGGATCACAGCCGTGCGCAACACACTGAGCTTCCATTTTGTTCCCATAGCTTACTACTAATAGTAGCATCATCCATAGATATTTATTTACTTTTTGCATTTTATTTTTATTTTATTTAAGTAGTCGAGGTAGCTTCTCTTTGCTACCTCAACTACTCTAAATTTTGTTAGTTTATTAATCCGATTCCTACTTAGTTTATGATAAAGGATCCTTGCGCAAAGTTGTTATCCTTTGAGATATCTCCTCCTGTATTATCTAGCAACTGTCCTGTAGTCTGACTTGTACTACTCGGCAAGCCTGTTGCTACTAAGTTGACACATAATATACTGTATCCGCCTGATGGTATGATCATTCCTGATTTCATCGTACATAAGAAGAATCCGCCTAGGTCTACTATGTTCCAGTCACTATTATTTACCGGAATTCCGCCAAATACATTAGCTGATACTGCATTTGCATCCATACTCATAAGCAAGGCACTTGTTTTCGTAATCAGTATCTGTACTGGTCCTGTTGTTGGTCCTGCTTCGATATTATCTATTACATAAACTGCATCTCTACCCTGACCTTGTGAGAATGTACTTCCATCTATTAAGAATGATGGTGTCAACTCTACTAATCCCTCGTTCCATACATCTACCATCATACACATCTCAGACTCAGATCCACATGCTCCAAATGCTGATAAGCAGATATCATACATTCCTCCATCATCATACGTATGTACTGGATTCTCATCTGTACTTGTATTGCCATCACCGAAATCCCATAAGTAACTTACTGCATCCGAACTTGTGTTCGTAAGTGTTACTGTTAAGCCATCCACTTCTTTGTCAAAGCTTGCCACTGCTGGTACTGGCTCTAGTATCTCTACTGTAAATATGCAGCTTCCTACATTTCCGTAACTATCTACTACACTCATCGTTATGGTAGTAATTCCTACTGGGAAGATTGCTTCACAACCTTCCACCTCGTAATTGATATTTACATTAGGATCACTAGACGTAACTGATAATGTTGTCTCATCGTACGCTATAGGCCCATCGCAGTTATCTACAAATGTTGGATGATCCCAATCTACTTGCTGGCTACACTCTCCTGTTACTGCTGGTAGGACGATGTTAGTTTGACACTCTGTTGCTACTGGTCCTAGTAGATCTACAACTGTAACCGTACACGTTGCTACATCACTGTTTCCACTTGCATCCGTTGCTGTCAAATCTACAGTATTATCTCCGTCGATATCTGCACAGGTGTACAGTTGCTCTGGATTCGTTTCTGTTACCTCATCACAGTTATCTGTACTACTTCCGTCTCCTACACTATCTGCAGCTAAGATCCCTTCTCCATTCTCATCTAGCTCTACAACAATCTCATCTACTGGACATTCTGCAACCGGTGCTTCCTCGTCTACTACTGTTACAACTGTCGTGCAAGTACTCACATTACAGTTCTCATCTTCTACCGTCAGTGTAACTATATTATCTCCTAATTCTTCACATGTAAATGCTTCTATATCTATCTCGATACTGATCTCGCCACAGTTATCACTGCTCTCATTATTGATCATATCTGCTGTAATAACTGCCTCCCCATTCTCATCTAGACTTACCGTTAAGGTCTCTACACACAATGCTTCTGGTGCCGTTACATCTGATACTACTATCGTCTGGAATACGCTGATGCTGTTTCCTTCTCCACCGCAGTCTGTTATACTATACTCTCTAGTTATTGTGAACTGTGGTCCATCTGCACAACCTAGCCCTTCTACTGGATCACTATCGCTCACCCATGCTACAATTATTTCTGCTGTACAGTTATCTTCCTCGTCCGTTACCACCTCTACATCTGGCACTGGTACTTCTTCTATACATTCTACACTTATCAATTCTGGATTAGTTGCTGTAGGAGCCACATCATCTTCTACAGTAATCACATGAGTTACTTGAATAGTGTTCTCATCACAATCGATTACGTCATATACTCTTGTCATCGTCATAGGATCTCCTGCACATCCACTTCCTTCTATCGTACTATCATCAGCATTGAACGCTACAACTAGATCTGGACAATTATCCAACTCATCGATAATAACTTCTCCATCTGGTGCCGGTACTGCATCTACACAAGTATAACTACTTGGTGCTGCATCACTCGCTGTAGGAAACTGATCGTCCAATACTACTACATCAAAACAACATTCGTCATTGATATTACCCGATACATCTATACCTTTAAAACATACAGTTGTTGTACCTTTTGCAAATATCGCTGACTCCATCTGGTTGTTCCCTAGGGTTCCTTGATACGTTATCATCTCTGGTAAAAACGCTGCATCATCACTTGAGAAACAAACCTGCGTTGTCGCACAATCACAATTATCATAGAACTCTGGATTCGTCCAACTAACTTCCGTCTCACAGAGGTCTTCATCAGTAGTCGTCTGCTGATCTTCTGGACAATACTTCACCGTAGGAGGTATGTTATCAATTACATTAACTATATGCGTATCCGTAGCTGTATTACCACAGCAATCCTCTATTGTTATCGTTACTTCTGTTTCGCCTGCTCCGAAGTCACCACTCCAATAATGAGAACCATCTGCTGCTACTAATATAGGTCCGAAATTAATATTCGGATCATCCGAGACAATGCTTATGCTAAACTCATCTATACAACATGCATCACTAAATAGAGGCACAAGTATAAATACCTCCTGATTACAATCCGTCGAAACGGTAAATAATTCCTGATCTTCTGGTGTTGTAATGAATTCTGGATCCTGTGTATCTACTATCGTAAAGGTCGCTGTCGTTGTAGCACTGTTGCCACAGCCGTCATGAGCTGTAAATGTTACGGTCGCCGCTCCTGTCTCTCCACAATCATCACTTAATGCTTCAAAGTCATTTGTCCAGCTCAGCTCTTGGCAATTGTCACTCGCTTCAGCTCCTCCGTTACTATCTAACCATGCTGTTAGTTCCGCCTCATTTCCTGCTCCGTCACATTCTACTACCGCATCCATAGCCGCTAGATCTATCGTTGGATTTGTATTATCTACAAATCTATAGCTACATTTAAAGTCTGGTGCTGCACTTACATTACCACACTCATCTGCTGCACTGAAACTTATTGTTATCAATCTGTCACAGCCATCCATGTTGTCTGTAATAGCTGTTACGGTGATGACTATATCATTATCTACACTACAGTTATCTGATATTGCTACATCTAAATCATCTATTTCTACATTGCCTATTAACCATGTATCAAACGCGCCAATGACATCACCTACACTTAAACTTATATTCGCATCTGCTGGACATTGGTCGCCATCCTCTGTAAAGAATTCCGCAACGACCTGTGTTGTATAATCCCACACAGGTGATATATCATCGATCACTGTGATCGTCTGACTTACACTACTTACATTACCACAGCCATCATCAAAGGTCCATGTTCTTGTAATCACTAGCGGATCATCTGCACAACCATCGCCTCCGTTATCTGTATCTACGCCTGTTACTGTAATATCTGGCTGACAGTTATCTGTCGCTGTAAGATCTCCCGGTGCTGGTACATCTTCTACGCACTGGTATGCCTCATCAGCTGGTGCTGCTGGTGCTATCGGCGCTGTATCATCGATAAATGTATAATTACACTCGAACTCCTCTGATACATTCCCACATTCATCTACTGCTACAAATACTATTCTTATATTTCTAACACACACTCCCATATCATCTTCTAAGTCTGATACTACGATATCTAAGTCTGCCTCAGCTGTACAATTATCTGATACACAGCCACTCAAACTTGGTATCGTTACATTTCCTATTGTCCATGTATCTGTTGTGGATATTACATCTCCTATTGATAAACTTATATCAGCATCTGCTGGACACTGATCTCCATTTTCTGTGGTATATGTTACATCTAATTGACAAGCAAAATCCCATACCGGTGCGATATCATCGATCACTGTGATCGTCTGACTTACACTACTTACATTTCCACAGCCATCATCAAAGGTCCATGTTCTTGTAATCACTAGTGGATCATCTGCACATCCTTCGCCTCCATTATCTGAGTCTACGCCTGTTACCGTTATAGGGCCCTGACATGCATCTACTGCCGTCAAGTCTCCTGGCGGAGGTACATCTTCTACACACGAATATGGTGCATCCGCGGGTGCTGCTGGTACTATCGGTGCTACATCATCTGTAATTGTAATTACCTGCGTTGCTCCTACTTCGTTTCCTCCGCAGTCTATCGCTAACCATTCTATCGTTACCGTTTGTGAACAGAAGGTTACTGGATCACTCGAAGGATCCACTTCTTCACTGTAAGTTATTGATACTACTTCTAAAAACATCTCTGGACAGTTGTCCATAAAGTCTGTACTCGCTGGACCCGCTATTGTGATGCCAGCTACTGTGAAGTCCGTATCAAAGGTGAAATCACCTATTATTAAATCTGTAGTTGCATCTGCTGGACAATCTGCTCCGCCACTTGTCAATAAATCTTGATCATTGCTATACGTGAAGATCGGATCTTGATCATCTATTACTTCTACAGTGAAGCTACAATCATCGTTGACATTACCTGACTCATCTGTAGATATAATCTTTACTGTCGTTACTCCTTTAGGATACGTTAATGTTATATCTGCAAAATTTCCTGAGTTACCATCAAATTCTATATCAGGTAATCCATCTACTGGGTTGCCGTCCTCATCACAGAACTTGATCACAGAGCTTGTACACTGACAATTATCCTCATACTGAGGATGTGTGAAACTATATGCTGCTTCACATACATCTTCATCTGTACCTATACTTACACTTGATGGACAGGCTGTCTTTAAGCTCGGTGGTGTATTATCTTTAACAGTGATGATATGTGTATCTACTGTCTCATTACCACACGCATCGGTAAGGGTCATTGTTACTGTTGTCATCCCTAATGTAAATTCTCCAGTGACATACCATACTGCCGTAGTTGTTCCAAATGGTACTCCGAATGTGATCAGTGAGAAGTTTACATTCGCATCAGTGGTTATTACTAGGTCTCCAAAAATACTAATTTCATCATCGCAATTATCTGATACGTCTGGCATAATGATATGTACCAACTGGCTACAATCGTCTTCTGTTGCGAATACTTCTTGGTCCACTGGTGTTGTGTCAAAGGTAGGAACTGTCTGGTCGCTGCCGCTATGGCTGTAAGTAGCCAATACTGGATCATCATCGTCTTCTGCGCCATTACCACACTCATCCACTACATACCATGTTCTTGTTAAGGTCCAGTCACAATCATCTCCTGTGCATTCCTCTGAGTTAAATACCAACTCTATATCTCCACATGCATCACTATAAGCTGCTAGTACTGTAGCTTCATCATCTTCTATAGGGAATGCATCTAACACCTCATCTTTACATAAATCATGATCTTCATCATCTACAGGATCTGTACCCATAGGTGAGGTATTATCTTCTATTGTAAAGGTCGCTGAAGTTACCGACATATTGCCACATTCATCAGAAGCAGTGAAAGTTACGACTGCACTTCCAGTAGCTCCACAAGCTTCTTCAAAGCATGGTGTTTCTGAATCAAATTCTATTATTACTCGAGCAAATGAATTAAACTCTGGCAGATCATTCCACAGACCTGATCCATTCCAGTTCGTTACTACCCAGTCTTCTCCTCCTATATCATTTGGTTCTCCTATATCCCAATTCGTATATGTTACCGCATCACCGTTGATCCACTCAAATGTTCCTTCAGTGGTCATATCCGTAAATCCTATCCACAATAGTCCTCCATCCAGTCCTGATACAAAACTATTTTCTGCTGCATCATTGATAGAAGTCATGTATCCACCCGATGCCGAAGCTAGAGCAAATGCTGTATTCGCATCTACGGCGTTGTTTGATATATAATATACATGTCCATTGTAGGTTCCTGCTAAGGTAAATTCAGACAGATCTCCATCACAACTATTCATCCAACTTACAGCTCCACAATTATCTTCCGCTGTTGCTCCTCCGTTGCTGTCTAACCAAGCTTGGAATAATGCATCATTTGTTGATACATCACATTCTATAGTCTCATCACTTGCCTCCGTGATAATCTCTGGTGCCTGCGTGTCTACTATATTTATGATCTGATCACATGAACTAGCATTTCCGCATACATCTGTTGCCGTCCAAGTTCTGGTTATTGTCATCTCTTGTGGGCAGTCACCATCTTCTACTGAGTCGCTATATGTGATAACTACTTCACTACAGTTATCTGATGCCATAGCCACTCCAGGACCTTGTACACAAGACTCAAAGTAAAGGTCATCCAAAATAATAGCATTATTCTCTGGTCCAACCGGCGTTAAAATTATTTGATCAAATCCACTACTACTAGCTAATCCGTAAAATACATATGTTGTACTTGTATTTACGATTTGATTATCAACAGTTGTTCCATTCAATACACATTCTACTATTATATCTACATCATCGTCATTATTCGTAACTAATGAAAAACCTACTTTGTTTATTATATTACTGAAATTGAATTGAATCGATCCATAAGGATCAGCACAGTTTACATCAAAATTGGTTAATGCATTTACACCACTCTGCGTAATTGTGCCACAAGGAGCTACATTTTCTGAAATAGCTAAATCTTGAGAAGCGCTTATACCTACTCCTAAGGTAACATATTCTAATCCTGTAATTGCCGTATTAGTTCCACCTGCATTAAAATCTTCAAAATCTATGTAAGTTGCGTCAGCACTAAAGTCTCCAGGTCCACTCAGTGGGCCATCCGTAACCTCGCATGAAGAAGCATATGGATCTGTATCCTCATCACATTCTAGTGTTGCCTCATCTGGACATACGATCACTGGTGCTGTATCATCTACAACCGTAATCACCTGATCACAGGTAGCTGTATTCCCACACTCATCTTCTGCTGTCCATGTTCTTGTTATTGTATATGCATAAAAATCACACATCGTAGGATCATCTCCCTGTGTACTTACATCTTCAAAGCTTACTACTGGATAATCTGTACCATCTGTATCATCAGAATCTGTACAATTATCTGTTGCTGTCGCCATACCTGTATCTGCAGGATCGCTGCTATCTTCACAACTTATCTCTACATCTCCAGGACATTCTATCTCTGGTACTGTATCATCATTAACCGTTACTGTCTGGCATACTTCTACTGTTATCGTTGTCTCTGGTCCAGCAGCATCTGGATCACATAGCTGGCTGTATGACCAACAGTGTTCTATTACAAAATTGTTAGGACATGATCCTGGTGTTGTTACTGACGTAGCTTCTACCTCTAAATCGTCTCCGTCACAGTTGTCAGAAAATAATAATACTGGCGGATCTGTTACCGCTGGATCATCAAAACATTGCGCCATGGCATCTGCTGGCGGTGCCGGCGCTACTGGAGCTATATCGTCTACTACTAATACATAGAACGAACATCCGAAATCACTTTTGTTTCCACAGGCATCTACTGCCTTGAATTGAATGTAGTTTAATCCCTTAGGTAAAAACTCTGTTCTCTGTACGGATTCTTGTTCATCTATATCTATTGATTCACTATCTAGTGGTATGTCATTGTTGACTCCCCATATCGTTCCTGATACATTCTGTGTTACTGATATTTCTATCGTTTGTCCATCCATGCAGTTATCATCTACATTAGGCGTAACGAAAGTAATTTCTCCATCACAATTATCTAAGGCTGTAGATGGATCATTGTTAGCTGTTATGCCATCTGCTCCTTCTAGGATAGACCAATGTTGTGAAGTTCCTATTACGAGAGGATCAGCCGCTGTCGTATGTCCTCCAGTCATAATTGCATCTGGATTGTTAAAGTAACAATCTAGTGTAGGGTCTGTTGTATCATCGTAAGTTATTGTTTGTGTGCATGTCTCTGAATTACCGCTATCATCAGTAATAGTAAAAGATCTCTCGATTACCGTAGGACAGGGTCCAGATAAGGTTACATCTATATAAGTGATGTTGTCTATAACACCACAATTATCTATTGCGGATGCTCCAACTAAATCTTCAAAGTCTGATAAGGAAACTCCTACTGAAGTTTCTGAATATACTAGGTCTGATATTGCTTCGACATCATCTGTATCACAACCTTCACCAGTTGCTGCTGTTGGACAATCTACTATTGGAGCTTCTGTATCCTCACTACAAGTACCTGCAGCTATCGTTCCGGTCATCGTACAATCAGAATCATTATCATCTGTAACTGTAAGTGATAGTCCAGATAATGCAGAACCTGCAGGTCCTACAAATGTCATATGCGTAACACCATAAGTTAAAGTTCCAGGTACAGCTGTATATCCTGTACTAAATTGATCTGTAAAATTAAATGCAGTTCCGTTTCCTTCTACTGTTAATTCAAAGGTTAAGAAATCATCTGTATCGTCACAGGGTGTTCCAGCATCATCACACATAACATTAGATGCTGTAACTGAGGTGATCTCACATGCTTCTACGTTGAAGCTTACATCCGCATTATCAAAATGGCTAAAATTACTATTTAGACAGCCTCCCTCACTTCCATCACAGGCATAAAAACCCACAATTTGATCATTTACACCACCACATTTATCCAAAATAGACGCTCTGAAATAATTAGCTCCTACGTTAGCCGCTCCTAAAGTTAGGTTAAATGTATTACTGTAAATTTGCCAATTATCTAACAAAGGAAGGACATCATTTGTACCTGCAGTTCCTTGATAATCTAGGTTGTCTAACTCAGCCCATCCTATACCATCATAATAAAATAGTTTCACATTTACACCATTTAGTTCTGAACAAGTTTCTGTTGTCATAGGAATCCATTCAAATGACACATCAATTGTGGTTGAACCAGTTTGAGTGATGGTTAGATCCCTTACTTGATCATCAAAATTTTCTACGGTAGCTCCATCAAATAACAATATACCATTGCCTACAGAAGGATTAGGATCTACATTTGCAACATAAGATTGTCCAATAAGCGTATTACTACCACAGATAAGCATTATTGCTAGCATCCATAGTTTACTTGTAAAATTAGTGTTCATAATTAATAATTGATTTTTACTATTCCAATTCGGAGGTGATCCTACATTTATAGCATCACTAATGCCTGAACTCAAGGAGGAGATAAAGGCAAAGGGGTTAAATTTTTTCATTAGTTAAAAGATTGATTAAAAAATATTATTCCTCGTAGAACCTACGTTTAGGCAATACACGACTAACCCTTCTTGTATGCAAGATCCAGCGAAAGCGACATAGCTTAGGCTTTTCTTTGCGAGAAAGAATCATCCGAGTTCCAACTTGTATCTTTTAAAACAATAGAATAAACAGCCTACAATTAGGCTGCTAGGAAGTGAGGCGAGTTATCCTCAATTTGGGGTTATTGCTTTAAGGGGTTTTGTATTACCTTGATATAAAAGTAAACAATTAAACGGTTTAAAAAAGCACTATTTCATATGTGGTAATAAATACTTTATTATCGGTGTATATCTTAGACATAGAGTCCGTCATTGCAACTACTTTTATATCGTATATACTACATACGTTTGTTTATATTTTGCTTATTTATCCTCAGAATTTATAATCTGTGTTCGCTGATTTAGCTGCGTGGACAATACTATTTTTCTACGATTCGGCTTCGGACTTTGCGGGTCGCCTCTTCGGAAAAGTTGAGTATACAAGGAGTTGCATAATCGGAAGGGAATAAAGAAAGCTTACCATCTTAGAAGATGGTAAGCTGAGTAATAAAAAAGGGTGTCAGTATATTTGAATAATTTCTTCGTCCTTAATTTTTGTAGACACTACTTATAGACCAAAATTATTATTTTATATTAATAACTTCTTTGTTTATTATCATATCTCCACTTTTGAATCTGACTAGATAGAGCCCTGCATCATAAGACGACAGATCTAATTGTTGTCTTGTACTTGCTCCCTTGTCCTTATTTTCTCTCTGTACTAATTGCAGATTACGATTGTATATCTCTAAGGTCCATGCTGCATCAGACCAGCTACTCGGCAAGGTTATCCATGCATATTCTATTACAGGATTCGGATGGATAACAATATCTTCCTGATCAAAAGATACAATTTTTACAGGGGACATACTTACAGATCCATCTCTATCACTTTGTCTGAGTTGATAATAATTAGCACCAGAATAAGGCGACTTATCTACAAAATCATACGAGGTGATTTCCTCAGAATTTCCCGCTGCCTTTACTTTACCTATTACCTCATATTGTCTTCCGTCATAGCTTCTTAAGATTTCATAATTATCAGCATTTATCTCTAATGCAGTACTCCATTCTAAAACTGAAGATCTATTTTTCTTGTACGCGTCAAAGCCTATCATTACTATAGGAAGAACAATTGTACTTATACCTAAAATAGTTGCTTGAGCATCATTTCCTGTTGTATTACTGAAGGCACCTGGACAACCACCCTGAAACTGCGGTACTATGAATAGGTTAGCACTTGTTCCCTTCGTACTACAAGTTGTTTCTAGAAAACCGGTGACTACTACTTCTATGGTTCCTGCCGCGTCATCTATTATTTCAGAATTGCTTATACCATTCAGTGTAGCATTACCAGCATCATATGTCCAAGTGAACTCTGTACCATTAGTAGACATATGATCCATAACACCATACTCTCCGCCTAGTGGCAGCGATATCTGTATCCGCCAACTTCCTTCTGGAGCTAGACAGTCTGGATCATCTCCTTGCATTTCCCATCCTAGGGTAATCGTTGCAGTTCCAGTTACGAATATACAAGTTTCATCTATAGATACTGAGGTTAATGCAGGGTCACAATCATGATCTAAGTTACATTGTGCATTCAGATTGATTCCCGAATAAAAAGTTAAACATATACAAGCAGCTATCTGACCTATTAGACCAAAGATATTCTTGTATTTAGAAGTTTCTAGATGGCTGTTTTGCCACGCTATAAAAAAGTTAAGGTTGTTCATCTTGTTGAGCTTAATGTTAGATAATATTATTCCTCCTAGTCACTACTTCTAGCATCTAGACAATAATCACCTGTTTGCACAGTGTGACAACCCAGGGTATTCCAAACTTATTATCTTAAAGCAATGATTTAAATTGAGAGTAGATTCAGGTTTTAATCTACGCGTAAAAAGAAGTCGCTTTCTCTAGGGTTATTGCTTTACTTTATTCTTTATCCTATTACAATATAAGAAATCTACAGGCCAAAAATGTGAAGACTTCATATGCGGTATATATTCATTTATTTTCGGTGTATATTAGCACTGCGGTTATCTATCCTTGCTAAGAGATATAACTATGCAGCTTGTTTGCAGAGCATCATGAATTACTACTTTCAGGAATTATAGCTTTGTAAATCTACTTAAGAATTTCGATTTTTTTCTTCTGGAAACTTGTATAGTAGAACCATTTCTCATTTGTAGACAAGATTCTTTTCCGTCATTGAATTTTGCAACATTTGCAATATTCACCAGAAAGCTTTGGTGTACTCTAGCAAAGTATTCTTCAGGTAGGCTTTTCTGTATATCTCCTATCTTTTTACAGACAGTGACCTTCTTTCCTGTTTTTAAAAATATGTGTGTGTAAGAACCTTCCGCATTCAGATAATTAATATCCTCTGGAAAAAGGAATTGAACTTCATTGTTTACAGTCAATGCAATTCCAGGGATTGACTGTGGTTTTTTTAAGTCGTTCATTAAAAGTAAATTTTAGGGTTAAGCGGTTTCATTCACTTATCTATACTTATAACAAATCTCAGCCTTTTCAGTCCAGTTATGGAAGTTATTCTATCGATGGTGTAATTAGATATGTGTGCATTTTATTTGGGGTTTTGTTACTTGTAAATATAGGGATAATTTTGACTGGTGTCTAATTATATTCTATAGTTTTTATTTAGTTTTTAATTGGTTGTTTATTTTGCTTAATCGGATGTTTGCTACTATATCTGGTTATATGTGAACTAAATCATCTAATAATCTTCCTTTGCATTTTTTTCCTACATATATTTTTGATCCATTTAACATGTATAATACACCATCATGTATTTTTTTTATTAGCTCGATATTGACGATAAATTTTTCTGCAAGTAGCTTAAAAACAAGCGGATCGAGTTTTTCTTCTAGACGTTCAAACTGACTAGAAGATGGAATTGCTTCACCATTACTTAGATGGATAATCCCACGTGAATCCTGCGATGAGACATAACTAATCTCGTGATCTAGAAGTAAGTGATAGGTATCTCCTTTCTCGATAATGTACCGTGGTATTATTTTATTATTACTCATTTTTTATTTCAACTACTATTAATGAGCTATGAATAAATATGTAACCTTCTTGTAACAAGATATTACAATACATCTAGTTTAGCTGCTCACTGACTATTACAATATATAAATAATACAATGTCAATCAGCCGAAAGGGTGATTTTTCTACATTTTTTCTTATTTACAGACCTATTTTATCTAACTTCCTAGAAATTACAAGAAATACAGCTGCGCTATTCGTCTTACGCAATTTTCATTATTACGACTTACCTATCACTTATAATCTATGAATAATATAAACTTTAGAGGCAAGAAGCTCTCAATATTTTATCGCTACCAAATCGCTTTTTGATCCAGTCTTTTTCTTGTAATAACTTTATAGAAGTAAGGCTATCATCAAAAAGACTGATCTGGTAACTTCCATAGACCAGTCCACTAAACTTAATGCCTATCAGTCTTATCAGCTGCCTACGTTCATATAGTACACTAAACAAGTCCATTGCGTAATTTCCTAGTATATTTTCATTAGCTGTATAGGCAATACGCTTTTGTTTAGTATAGGTATTAAAATCTGCATAACGGATTTTCACTGTAATACAAGAGGTCAGCCGTTCCGCTGATCTCAGATCAAAGGTCAAGTCATCCACCATCTTCTTCAGAAGATTATGTATATAATTCATATTAAGCGTATCTTCTGTAAAGGTGCGTTCCTTAGACATGGACTTCTGTTCACTGTAGGCAACCACCGGTGTATTATCGATTCCATTTGCCTTTTGCCATAACTTATTTCCTGTTTTACCAAACTCTCGCTCTAGTAATCTAGAGGGAATTTCGCTTAGCGTTTTTATCTTTCGCACACCCATAAAGCTGAGTTTCTTATAGGTCTGTTTTCCTACTCCTGGAATTTTTTTGACAGATAGAGGGGATAAGAAAGATTTCTCTTTCCCCTTTTCTACCTGATGTTTCCCATTAGGTTTACCCTCTCCTGTACCTACTTTAGAAATAAGTTTGTTCGTAGACAGACCAAACGAGATCGGCAGTCCTGACTCGCTTATTATTTTTTCTCTCATCTCCAGTGCCCACTTATAACACCCAAAATATTTATCCAGTCCCGTGAGATCTAAGTAAAACTCATCTATAGAAGACTTCTCAAACAGTGGTGCATCCGCAGCAATAATCTCGGTCACTAGTTTAGAATATCTAGAGTAGCTATCCATATCTCCCCTCAGTACAATAGCTTGCGGACATAGACGTAGTGCCAGCTTCATAGGCATCGCCGAGTGCACCCCGAAGCGCCTTGCCTCATAACTACAGGTAGATACAACACCTCTATTGCTCACCCCTCCTATGATGAGTGGCTTCCCTAAGAAATCACTGTTCTTAAGACACTCTACGGACACAAAAAATGCATCTAAGTCCATATGTAATACAGCTCTGTCGTAACAAAGCTCCTCTTTTCCTGGCATTGCTAACATTATCTCATTAAAATTATAATAGGAAGAACAAGGTACATTTTTTATCCATATGTAGACTGTTTTATCGACATTATTTTGTCGATTATTACGACTATCTCTTTTGGGTTTTTATGGGCACCTTATCGCGCTATACGTTCCTACTGCTTAAGTACCTCTATCCTGTATGCTATAGTCGATGTTTGTCTTCCTGCGTCAGCCTTCTCTTCTTCCTTAGAATACTAGTATAGATGCACTTGCAGTACCACTGCTATCACGGGTGCAAGAGGATCAGGATATATAACTCCTTCAGGGTATTGCAGGGAATTGCAGAAAAGAAAATTTACTTACAGTCCATGGTGTGCGTCCCCAAGATAGGAAAATTGTTTTTATTTTTGTTCTGTAAAAATCATCTGAGGTCCTTGATCCTGAAATCTTATATTGGACATATTATTATTGTTCCATTGTCATAGGCTCAGCCTATTCAGAACTTGATAGATTTCTATCCGTAGTCCCCGACTAGAGATGATTATTTTTCTTTTCGTTCTGTAAAAAATCACCTAGGGTTCTTGAACCTAAATCTTATGTTAGACATATGATTATTGTTCCATTGTCATAGGCTAAGCCTATTCAGAACTTGACAGATTTCTATCTGTTATCTCCGTCTGGAGATGATTATTTTTCTTTTTGTTCTGTGAGAATTATCTGAGGTTCTTGATCCTGAATCTTATATTAGACATTTTATTATTGTTCCATTGCCATAGGCTCAGCCTATTCAGAACTTGATAGATTACTATCCGTAGTCCCCGACTAGAGATGATTATTTTACTTTTTGTTCTGTAAAAAATCACCTAGTGTTCTTGAACCTGAATCTTGTATTGGACATATTATTATTGTTCCATTTTTCATAGGCTCAGCCTATTCAGAACTTGACAGATTACTATCCGTAGTCCCCGACTAGAAATGATTATTTTTCTTTTTGTTCTGTAAAAAATCACCTAGGGTTCTTGAACCTAAATCTTATGTTAGACATATGATTATTGTTCCATTGCCATAGGCTCAGCCTATTCAGAGCTTGACAGATTACTATCCGTAGTCCCCGACTAGAAATGATTATTTTTCTTTTTGTTCTGTAAAAAATCACCTAGGGTTCTTGATCCTAAGTCTTATATTGGACATTTTATTATTGTTCCATTTGTCATAGGCTCAGCCTATTCAGAACTTGACAAAGTACTGTCTGTTATCCCCGACTAAAGATGATTATTTTACTTTTTGTTTTGTGAAAATCACCTGAGGTTCTTGATCCTGAATCTTATATTGGACATATTACTATTGTTCCATTGCCATAGGCTCAGCCTATTCAGAACTTGACAAAGTACTATCCGTAGTCCCCGACTAGAGATGATTATTTTTCTTTTTGTTCTGTGAGAATCACCTGATGTTCTTGATCCTGAATCTTATGTTATACCAATTCTAGTTTAGAATGACGGTAATTATTTATTTTGTTCTTCATGTTCCTTCGTTAAAAAGCCTCGCCGAACCTATGGGTTCGCCTGCGTTTTTTGCCTTGATCCATTTTGAACAATTCTAAATCCTTTTCCGTCATCTAAAAATAGAAATGGTATTAGACATTTTATAATTGTTCCATAGCCATAGGCTCAGCCTATTCAGAACTTGACAGATTACTATCTGTAGTCCCCGACTAGAGATGATTATTTTTCATTTTGTTCTGTGAAAATCATCTGAGGTTTTTGATCCTGAATCTTATATTAGACATATTATTATTGTTCCATTGCCATAGGCTCAGCCTATCCAGAACTTGACAAATTACTATCTGTAGTCCCCGGCTAGAGATGATTATTTTTCTTTTTGTTCTGTAAGAATCATCTGAGGTTCTTGATCCTAAATCTTATGTTAGACATTTTATTATTGTTCCATTGCCATAGGCTCAGCCTATTCAGAACTTGACAGATTACTATCCGTAGTCCCCGACTAGAGATGATTATTTTCCTTTTTGTTCTGTAAAGAATCATCTGAGGTTCTTGATCCTGAATCTTGTATTGGACATATTATTATTGTTCCATTGCCATAGGCTCAGCCTATTCAGAACTTGACAAAGTACTATCCGTAGTCCCCGACTAAAGATGATTATTTTCTTTTTGTTTTGTGAAAATCACCTGAGGTTCTTGATCCTGAAATCTTATATTGGACATTTTATTATTGTTACATTGCCATAGGCTCAGCCTATTCAGAACTTGACAGATTACTATCCGTAGTCCCCGACTAGAGATGATTATTTTCCTTTTTGTTCTGTAAAGAATCATCTGAGGTTCTTGATCCTGAATCTTGTATTGGACATATTATTATTGTTCCATTGCCATAGGCTCAGCCTATTCAGAACTTGACAAAGTACTATCCGTAGTCCCCGACTAAAGATGATTATTTTCTTTTTGTTTTGTGAAAATCACCTGAGGTTCTTGATCCTGAAATCTTATATTGGACATATTACTATTGTTCCATTGCCATAGGCTCAGCCTATTCAGAACTTGACAAAGTACTATCCGTAGTCCCCGACTAGAGATGATTATTTTTCTTTTAGTTCTGTGAGAATCACCTGATGTTCTTGATCCTGAATCTTATATTAGACATATTATTATTGTTCCATTTGCCATAGGATCAGCCTATTCAGAACTTGACAGATTACTATCCGTAGTCCCCGACTAGAGATGATTATTTTTCTTTTTGTTCTGTGAAAATCACCTGAGCTACTTGATCCTGAATCTTATATTAGACATATTATTATCGTTCCATATGCCATAGGATCAGCCTATTCAGAACTTGACAGATTACTATCCGTAGTCCCCGACTAGAGATGATTATTTTTCTTTTAGTTCTGTGAGAATCACCTGAGCTACTTGATCCTAAATGTTATATTAGACATATTACTATTGTTCCATTTGCCATAGGCAAAGCCTATTCAGAACTTGACAGATTATTATCCGTAGCCCCCGACTAGAGATGATTATTTTTCTTTTTGTTCTGTGAAAGTCATCTGAGGTTTTTGATCCTGAATGTTGAATGAGCAATAAGACTTGTAGGCATAAAGACAACAAACAGTTAATATTATACTCAAACATACCAGAGATTTACATTACTCAGACTATTCCAGAATTCCGCTGACATTAATTAAGTAATTTTGTGCGCTATCAGAGGAGCCAAGCATTCTGATCCTTATTGGTTTACCGACGCCTCCATATTCAATAATTTCTACGCTCGGAGCACTGCAGAAAAAAACATCGCACCCAACAAGACTTGTCGGACTAGCAATACGTAAGTTGAAATAATTAAATTCAAAATCACTACTCCCCCAGTTTTTACCATCTAAAATAACGGTGGGAAAAACACCATTGATCTCTGAGTTGGCACTAAAACCTAGGAGTCCATCACTTTCTATGCTGATTGTAAAATCATACGTAATTACCTCTGGTTCATTATCAATTTTGAAACTAAAAAAAGATGCAATCTGATCGCAGGCCTTTAGTTCTAAGTTATTAATAGGGCTATCTGTCAAATCATATTCCACGGGAAAGCCTTGCAATCCTGCAGACACATCTATGCCATAAAGTTCGAAACTTGTAGATTCACATATATTTACAATCGAGCAAAAATTACCTTCTGTATCCACAGGGATAAATATTGTTTCTTCACTATGTTTTAATATTACATAACCATCTGACAACAGCTCATCATCACAAGTTTTCAAGGCACCACACAGTTCTATACTATTTTCTAAAGCAACGGTAATAGGATCTAAATTAGTATCCTCATCAAAGACACCTATAGCTTCCTCATAGATTACATTTCCACATGTATTATGTATCTGTATAATCAGATCTGGACCAGCCGGAATCCAGCCACAGAAAAAACCTCTATTGCCTGTATACTCCTCTCCTAGATTCCACGTTTGTTCGGCTATGGTTATGGATACAGTTAGTCCAGAAATTCCTGAACCACTCCCATCGATTACAACTCCAGAAAGTTTCACTGCAGGAAATGGCATATCATAATTCCACCATGAGAAATGGCCGACTTCTCCTACATAAAAGTCTCCTTCGCGTTGCGCCATTCCTTCTTCTATCCAGTATCCACTAGCTTCATCAAAATGCCATAAGGGTACTTCTTCTACGGCTGTGTCATCAGGGACTTTGATAAATAACTTAGCTACTACACCAGTGGCCAGCTCCAGTTTCTCATTATCAGATCCAGCTAATTCTACACCAGCCATACCTAGACTCAGTAGCGTCTGCAATTCGCTTTCACTATTAAAAGCTCTAAAGTCCCCCGGGGACATTGTGGCAAAATTTTCATTGTGCGGATCTAGATATTTAGCCGATATGTTTACTTCCCCGCTGTAAGTTTCTCCATCAAGGGTGGTAAATGCATTAGGAGGAAAATCAATTTTTATGGCTTCATTAAAATTTACCATCCCTCCGTCGTCTGCTTGCATAATGCGCAGATCGTTTTTAGGTAGGAGCATAATACGCGTCTGGCTTTTTTGCACCTTAGATGGAACGATCACTTTAGTCAGTGACCAATAGTTTTCTAAGTCGGCTTCAACTATGGTTCCATAAGCATCCAACTCTATATTTAGTAAATTAAAATATCCATTATCATCTGTGATAATTTGTTCTCCTCTGATATGAATAACGACTCCTGCAAGTGGCTCTGATTTTTCGTCTACAATAGTCCCACTTATATCTCCGAAATACAAGTCTGAGTGATGCGTAATAACAACTTCTGTAAGCTCTTCTAGATCTTGCTGCTCTGCAGACACATCTTTATCACATGATATAAATGAAAGAATGAAAACTATATGTAATAATGAAAAAATAATACTTCTAAAAACGTTTGTTTGGCTAATTTTTTTGTCGCTCATGTTGATTTTTTATTCTGATTATTTAATAAAAATGCAGGCAAAATTATTGATGTCGAATATAATAATTGATATTGATTTACAAAATCAGTATAATCTATACACACTTCTAAATGTTAAAATAATTAAATATATTTTATTATTGATTCAGAAGACATTTATATGTCGCTGTGAACATATGATAGATAGCATATAACTGGTGGAATTTTAATTTGCGAATTAAAAGGAAACTGTGAGAATCACCTGAGGTTCTTGATCCTGAAATCTTATGTTAGACATTTTATTATTGTTCCATTGTCATAGGCTAAGCCTATTCAAAACTTGACAAATTACTATCTGTAGTCCCCGACTAGAGATGATTATTTTTCTTTTTGTTCTGTGAGAATTATCTGAGCTTGTTGATCCTGAAATCTTATATTACACATTTTATTATAGTTCCATTGCCATAGGCTCAGCCTATTCAGAACTTGACAAAGTACTGTCTGTTATCCCCGGCTAGAGATGATTATTTTTCTTTTTGTTCTGTGAGAATCATCTGAGGTTCTTGATCCTGAAATCTTATATTATACCAATTCTAGTTTAGAATGACGGTAATTATTTATTTTGTTCTTCATGTTCCTTCGTTAAAAAGCCTCGCCGAACCTATGGGTTCGCCTACGTTTTTTGCCTTGATCCATTTTGAACAATTCTAAATCCTTTTCCGTCATCTAAAAATAGAAATGGTATTAGACATTTTATTATTGTTCCATTTGTTATAGGCTCAGCCTATTCAGAACTTGACAAAGTACTATCTGTAGTCCCTGACTAGAGATGATTATTTTTCTTTTTGTTCTGTGAGAATCATCTGAGCTTGTTGATCCTGAAATCTTATATTATACCAATTCTAGTTTAGAATGACGGTAATTATTTATTTTGTTCTTCATGTTCCTTCGTTAAAAAGCCTCGCCGAACCTATGGGTTCGCCTACGTTTTTTGCCTTGATCCATTTTGAACAATTCTAAATCCTTTTCCGTCATCTAAAAATAGAAATGGTATTAGACATTTTATTATTGTTCCATTGTCATAGGCTAAGCCCATTCAGAACTTGACAGATTACTATTCGTAGTCCCCGACTAGAGATGATTATTTTTCTTTTTGTCCTGTGAGAATTATCTGAGGTTCTTGATCCTGAAATCTTATATTATACCAATTCTAGTTTAGAATGACGGTAATTATTTATTTTGTTCTTCATGTTCCTTCGTTAAAAAGCCTCGCCGAACCTATGGGTTCGCCTACGTTTTTTGCCTTGATCCATTTTGAACAATTCTAAATCCTTTTCCGTCATCTAAAAATAGAAATGGTATTAGACATATGATTATTGTTCCATTGTCATAGGCTCAGCCTATTGAGAACTTGACAAATTACTATCCGTAGTCCCCGTCTAAAGATGATTATTTTTCTTTTTGTTCTGTGAGAATCATCTGAGGTTTTTGATCCTGAATCTTATATTGGACATATTACTATTGTTCCATTTGCCATAGGCTCAGCCTATTCAGAACTTGACAAATTACTACCTGTAGTCCCCGACTAGAGATGATTATTTTCTTTTTGTTCTGTTAGAATCATCTGAGGTTCTTGATCCTGAAATCTTATATTATACCAATTCTAGTTTAGAATGACGGTAATTATTTATTTTGTTCTTCATGTTCCTTCGTTAAAAAGCCTCGCCGAACCTATGGGTTCGCCTACGTTTTTTGCCTTGATCCATTTTGAACAATTCTAAATCCTTTTCCGTCATCTAAAAATAGAAATGGTATTAGACATTTTATTATTGTTCCATTTGCCAAAGGCTCAGCCTATTCAGAACTTGACAAAGTACTACTCGTAGTCCCCGACTAGAGATGATTATTTTCCTTTTTGTTCTGTAAAAAATCATCTGAGGTTCTTGATCCTTAATCATATATTGGACATTTTATTATTGTTACATTGCCATAGGCTCAGCCTATTCAGAACTTGACACATTACTATCCGTAGTCCCCGACTAGAGATGATTATTTTCTTTTAGTTCTGTGAGAATTATCTGAGCTTGTTGATCCTGAATCTTATATTGGACATTTTATTATTGTTCCATTGCCATAGGCTCAGCCTATTCAGAACTTGACAAAGTACTATCCGTAGTCACCGACTAGAGATGATTATTTTTATTTTTGTTCTGTGAGAATCATCTGAGCATGTTGATCCTGAATCTTGTATTGGACATATTATTATTGTTCCATTGTCATAGGCTAAGCCTATTCAGAACTTGACAAATTACTATCTGTAGTCCCCGACTAAAGACGATTATTTTTATTTTTGTTCTGTGAGAATCACCTGATGTTCTTGATCCTGAATCTTATTTTGGACATATTATTATTGTTCCATTGCCATAGGCTCAGCCTATTCAGAACTTGACAGAGTACTATCCGTAGTCCCCGACTAAAGATGATTATTTTCCTTTTTGTTCTGTGAGAATCAGCTGAGGTTCTTGATCCTGAATCTTATTCTGGACATTTTATTATTGTTTCATTTTTCATGGGCGTAGCCTATTATTAACAGAGCTATCTATCTTTTGGAAATCGATTCTAACAGGGGGAGCCTGTTAGCAGCTGGCTTGCGGGATGCCGCACTAGGGATAGTAGCGGTATAGGCCATGGGATAGGGATACTGCATCAAGGAGTGAGGAAGGCTGACGTAGGAAGACTAGTCACGACTATGAGGCAGATCACTAGGGCATGAGCCTGTAGTAGCGTATAGCCCGGTTACCGACGCATAGCCCCCCCTTGAGCGAGGTAGGAGGAAAAGTGCCCTAATTATTCCGATAATAATGGGAACTATAGAATGTTATTTTCATCTTTGTAAAAAAAATAATAGATGGGAAAAACTAGAAAGGAAAAAGATTCTATAGGTTATATAGACGTGCCAGCGGAAAGATATTGGGGCGCGCAGACTCAACGGTCGAGTGAGAATTTCAAAATCGGAAAACAGCGGATGCCGATAGAGGTTATCCATGCATATGGTGTACTAAAAATGGCGGCGGCGCATACGAATGCCGAGCTGGGTGTGCTACAGAAGAAAAAAGCAAAACTTATAGAGCGTGTATGTAAGGAAATTATAAATAACGAGCTGAATGATGAGTTTCCACTCGTTGTATGGCAGACGGGTTCTGGTACACAGACGAACATGAATGTCAATGAGGTAATCGCAAATCGGGGTCATATCCTGACGGGAGGCAAGCTGAGTGATGCAAAAAAAGCGCTGCATCCTAATGATGATGTGAACAAGTCCCAGTCTTCTAATGATACTTTCCCTACAGCTATGCATATCGCGGCCTATACTATGGTAGTGGAATGTACGCTTCCTGGTCTAGAAAAATTACAAAAAGTTCTTGCTGCTAAAGCAAAGGCTTATATGAAAGTTGTCAAAATAGGTCGTACGCACTTTATGGATGCTACGCCAGTGACCTTGGGCCAGGAGTTGTCTGCTTATGCTGCACAGCTAGGCTTTGCGATCAAGAGTATAGAGCATTCTCTAAAACATCTGAGCCAACTAGCACTAGGAGGAACGGCTGTAGGTACGGGGCTGAACACGCCAAAAGGTTATGACAAACTGGTAGCAAAGAAGATCGCTGCCATTACTAAATTACCATTTATCACGGGCAAAAATAAGTTCGAAGGATTAGCGGCACATGATGCCATTGTGGAATCTCATGGTGCGTTAAAGACTGCTGCGGTATCGCTTATGAAAATAGCAAACGATATCAGAATGTTGTCTTCTGGACCTCGATGTGGAATCGGAGAGATAAAGATTCCTGCTAATGAACCGGGTTCTTCTATCATGCCTGGTAAAGTAAATCCGACACAGGCTGAGGCCATAACCATGGCTATGGCTCAGGTAATGGGTAATGATGTGGCGATCAATATAGGCGGTATGAATGGACACTTCGAGCTGAATGTGTTCAAGCCGATGATGATCTATAATTTTCTGAATTCGGCACAACTAATAGGTGATACTTGCGTGAGTTTCTGTGATAACTGCGTTGCAGGAATAGAACCTAACTACGAAAGGATAGAGGAAAATCTGAATAATTCGCTGATGCTGGTGACGGCACTAAACACAAAGATAGGTTATGACAAATCTGCGGAAATAGCGAAGAAGGCGTATAAAGAAGGTACAACACTCAAGGCTGCTGCACTGAAGCTAGCATATCTTACGGAAAAAGAGTTTGACCAGTGGGTGAAACCCGGTGACATGATATCAGGTATGAAATGATTATGTGGTAATCTATTGATTACAATAAAGAAGAGTAAGGTGTAATCTAATTGTAGATTACGCCTTTTTGTCTTTCTTAGGATGAGCAGGTTTTACATTTTTAGGTCTAGAGTTCCCGTATGATCCTGAATTAATCTTTCCTTTTTTAGTTCTTTTATCGCCTTTACCCATGATGTTTGTTTGTTATTAAGTACAAATATGCTAAAACTCCTCTATTTTTCATAAGTAAAGTGAATAAATGCTTTTATTTTTTAAATATTTAAAGCTATCTTTGCAATCCAATTTTAAAAAAGGATAGCCATGAAAACATTGGAGCTTTTTTCGATTCCAATAGAGGGATTAAGAATAGGCAGTTATAAATACGAGTTTTCTGTGGATGATTCATTCTTTTCGTGCTTTGAAGGATCTCCGATAAAAAAGGGAAAATTTCAGGTATTGGTAGATCTGGAAAAGAGATCAAATCTATATGAATTGGATTTTGACATACACGGGTACATAGAGACACATTGTGATAGATGCCTTGCCGATATACATCTCCCTGCAGAAAACGTAGGAAGACTTATACTTAAGTATGATAGTGAGGAAGAAGAGATAGAAGACGTTGTATATATTAAGAGAGAATCTCATCACTACAATCTCGCCCAGCATATCTATGAAAATATATGCTTAGGGATACCACTGACGAATATATATGATTGTAGGGAGGTAAAACCATTTCCGTGTAATGAGGTAGTCCTCGACAAGCTAGATCAAAGAGATCACGCTGAAGATAACAAGACAGAAAATCCCATATGGGAAACATTGAATAAAATAGATTTTAATAATTAAATAAAATATAATTATGGCACATCCAAAGAGCCGTATATCCAAGCAAAGAAAGAGAAAGAGAAGAACGCATAAAAAAGCGCCGATTCCTCAAATTGCTGTTTGTAAGCAGACTGGTGAAGCACATCTGTATCACAGAGCGTACTGGCACGAAGGTAATATGTATTACAAGGGTCAGATGGTAGTGGAAGCTGCTGTGGAAATGGACTAAAGAATAGTTCTCTTTTTAAAAATTTATAAGCTTCAACCAATTGACTTGGTTGGAGCTTTCTTATTGTAGCATACATAAACTTATATCATGAAAAAAATACTCAATACAGACAAAGCACCTGCTCCAGTAGGTCCATACAATCAGTCTATTCTTACTGGAAACACATTATATATTTCTGGTCAGATCGCTATAGATCCGGCTTCGGGAAATCTACTTACAGAGGATATAGAAACGGAGACACACCAGGTGATGAAGAATCTAGCGGCTGTGTTAGACAATGCGGGAATGGATTTCAGTCATGTCGTAAAGTGTTCAGTTTTTGTGAGTGACATGGATAATTATGCTAGGATAAATGCTGTATACGGAAGCTATTTTGATGAAGCGACTGCTCCTGCTAGAGAATTAGTGCAGGTTTCTGTATTGCCTAAGCATGTCAATGTGGAGGTATCAGCTGTGGCTTACAATGGATGAGAGTAGGATTTGTGTAATTGTCTATTTAAGGATTTTATGCGTGGAGGATTAGTGTTTGTCTTGGGTGTTTCGGGAATTGTAATCATAGAAGGAGGCATATTACATTTGAGGCATTCATGCCAAAAATAGCCTAAATTTGAATAAAAATATATGAGGACCTTAATAAAAAAATTACCAGATGGCCTAGGCTTAGAAGTGATTGATTTGAAAATGAGTATGGCAACAAAGCTTTATGACTTATGTAAAATAACTACTGGTCAAGGTGCTAAAATCGTTGGTATTTTTAAACGTGCATTCACGGAATTAGTGGATGAATATGGCGTTAGTTTATTTGGTTATACCTCAGATGAGTTAACAAAATGATCTGAAAAATGTCTAAGCAAATTCTTACAAGCGACACGAGTGCTCTTATCATTCTCTGGAAAGTAAAATACATAGATTTGTTAAAATTCCTTTTTGATAAAGTTACAATTACCGAGGCTGTAAGGGAGGAATACGCAAGTCCACTAACTGATTAGATAAAAACCGAAAACTTATAAACAAACTGAAAATGGAAAAGAAGCGCGTACTATCTTGTATACAACCAACTGGAGATATCCACTTAGGTAACTACTTTGGTGCAGTAAAAAACTGGGTCGATCTGCAAGAAAAATATGATTGTACTTATGGTGTCGTGGATTATCATGCGATGACGATGCCTTATGATGCTAAAAAGCTACGTACGAATATATGGGATCTCATCATCAATCTTGTTGCTGCAGGTGTGGAACCAGAAAATCTTTTTGTACAATCTCTAGTACCTGAACACGCAGAACTGTGCTGGATATTTAACTGTTTCTGTTCCTATGGTCATCTACAACGTATGACTCAGTTCAAGGATAAGAGTGGTCAGTCAAAGGAAAGTTCTAAAGATGACTTTATCAGTGCAGGCTTACTAGACTACCCTGTCTTACAGGCGGCTGATATCTTGATCTATAAGGCAGATTTTGTTCCAGTAGGTAAGGATCAAGACCAGCATCTAGAATTATCTAGGGCTATAGCTCAAAGATTTAACAATCAGGTGGGGCAAGAGTATTTTGTATTACCAGAAACGCTCCATACGGAAACGCCTAAGATTATGTCTACTGCTGATCCCAAAAGAAAAATGAGTAAGAGCGCGGGAGAGAAACACTACATAAGCATGTATGGTGATGAAGCGCGCATAAGAAAACAAATCAAATCTGCCGTAACGGATACCGGTGATACGAAGGAAGGTGAAATGAGTGAAGGAGTGGAAAACTTGTTTACGATTCTGAAAGCTGCTGGAGGCAAAGAAGCTGCTGATAGTCTTATGAAGGATTTTTCTTCTGGCACATTACAGTATTCTATGCTGAAGGAAACGGTAGGCGATCAGGTCATAGAGATGCTAAAACCTATGCATGAAAAAAGAGCGGCACTTGTAGCCGATAAAAAAAGGATTAAGGACCAGATAAAGCAATCGTCTTCAGAAATACGAAAGGTAGCTCAGCAAACGGTGAAGGAGGTAAAGGAATTGACAGGTTTGTTGAATGTTAGGTTTTAAGATTAATGGTTAATGGCTTATAGAAGAAGCGCAAGTATTGCTTTACAAGCTTAAGAATGAGGATAAATCTTTGTAATCTTCTAAACCATAGAATCCATGATTATGACAAAGAGAATAATAAAAAATTAGAATACATAAGCGATGAAGATTTTTTGTATTGGTAGGAATTATAGTGACCATGCTAAGGAGATGAATAGTCCTGTGCCTGAGCGACCCATGGTATTTATGAAACCTCCTACGGCACTACTCATCAATGATAGTCCATTGTATTATCCAGCGTTTACTAAAAATTTACATTACGAAATAGAGGTTGTCCTCAGGATATGTAAAAATGGGAGACATGTAGAGAAGAAATTCGTTTCTAATTATTATGAAGAATTAGGTCTAGGCATAGATTTTACCGCTAGGGATCTACAAGCAGCATGTAAGAAAAATGGGCATCCTTGGGAAATTGCTAAAGGCTTTGACGGCTCTGCATGTGTTAGTAAATTCATACCTAGAGATAAGTACAATGCTAATAAGCTTTCGTTTAGCTTAAGTAAAAACGGAGAGATCGTTCAGACTGGAAATACTAAGGATCTGATCTTCGATTATGACACGCTAATCATATATATTTCTAAGTTTTTCAGATTGCAAATAGGAGATCTTATATATACCGGTACACCCGCTGGTGTAGGTCCCGTAGAAATAGGGGATGTGCTTGTTGGGCACATCGAGGGAGAGAAAATACTGGAGTGTGAGATAAAGTAGCTGAAGTCCATAAAGCTGCATGGGCAATTCTGCTATAGGATTTTACTCGTTCTAGCTTATATTATCTATTTCCAAATGAGCTTAATATAAACTCGCCTTATAAAGGTATACTGAAATCGAATCTCCTAGTTTTTTTAGCCGTGCTGTCTATATGCACTATTCGGAAGGTCTATTTTAATCCCATTCTTTATTCATCAAAATGATGCTCCTTGTGACTAGTAATGTTAATGAGTTTGATGCAACTCATCATAGTCATAAAAAAAGTCTCTGACTATATATAATCAGAGACTAATGGAGGTCGCGGACGGATTCGAACCGCCGTACGAGGTTTTGCAGACCTCTGCCTAGCCACTCGGCCACGCGACCCTTTAATAAAGGATTGCAAATATATATATAATTCCTACTTAAATGCAATAGCTTTAGTCAGTTTTACTAAATTTTCTTCTATCTTTTTCTTCATGTTTAATGTAAAAACTTAAATAATGCCTCATCGTATCAATATAATCGGGGAACCTATAGAATATAATGGTTATCATATGCTACCCATTGCTGGTGATCTTTCTATTACTTTCACCCAGCATCTTATTCCGGATAAATATAATTGTAAGGTAAGAGAATCCAGAATGATAGCGGAGGTTTTGGTAGATGTATCATTAGTTTAATCAAAATAAATCAGATAGAAATTTTAGAGAAAGTATTGCAGGATATGCTAGTCAGAACCATCATAGAAAAGTAATTATAAATACCCTCAAATCAGTAAGATGATTTCTATACTTAATGCGAATAACTCATCATCAACTATCAAATTCATTAAGAAAAAAGGGAAAATATATAAATTTCAAAAACTAGGGTAAACCCTGATTAATAGATAGATGTATCCCCTTGCTATATTTAAGCAAAAATGACCTATATTTGTCATAACCTAAATACCAATGACATGAGCAAAAAGCCTAATTTAGGACTTTATTTGTCCGATATGCCCCCAGTTGTACATCACCACCCACACATAATATATAGGCTTACTTTGAGTTAGAACCCTTCTTATACATCCTTGTACATTTAGTATTTCTTATTATTAAATAAGAGCACCCTTGTAGTATTTCTCTATTAGCATAGCAACATATAAATAACAGAAATGCAGAAGATCTTAACTATAGTGTTTTTTTGGAGCTTTTTTTCGTCAGGCTTTGCACAAGTAACTGTTGATTTCAGTGTAAATGAGACAGAAGGTTGTGAGGTATTACAGTCTAACTTTATAGATCAGTCTATCTCTAGTGCTGGTAACATCGTGGATTGGAAATGGACGCTGGGTAGCTCAAGTTCTAGTTTGCAAAATCCTAGTGCTATATTTAATACCATAGGATCTTTTGACATCTGCCTGACCGTAGAGGATGCACTCGGGAATTCTGAAACATTATGTAAAGAAAACTATGTTCATGTATATCCGAATCCTGTTGCAGATTTTTCGTTTCCTACAGATGAATTATGTACGCCAGCAGATATAATCTTTACAGACCTATCTACTACTCAGAATAATGTCATAACAAATTGGACTTGGGATATAGGTGGAACCAGTAATATCATACAGACCACAGATCCTAACCAGACAATAAGCACGACTTATGAAAATGGTGGAAACTATTCCCTCAGTCTTTTTATTACGGATGAGAAAGGATGTCAGAATATTATTTCCAAAAATGAAGCACTTACGGTTAGGCAATCTCCCACTATAGATTTTAGCTATCAAGCAGAAAGTACATGTTCATTACCTTTTGAGGTTTCATTTTCTAATAATAATATAGAAAATAACACAACTTACATGTGGGATTTCGGCAATGGTCAGACCTTCGAAGGGCCTACGCCACCTAACATAACTTATACTTCTGACGGCAACTATCCAGTATCATTAATTGCAACGAATAATGGCTGCCTCACAGAAAAGATAAATAATATTTTAGTAAATACAGATCCCAATTTTGATTTTGTAGTCAATCCCGCTGCACCATGCGTAGGCAATAAAGTAAGAATCCAAAACAATAATAACTCAGCATATGATAGTATCATATGGGATGTAGAAACTGTAGGTGCGTTATTCACGACCGATAATGCAGAATTTGTATTTGGAAATCCTGGCTGTTATACTATTAGCGGGACGATCTACGTAGGAGCATGTACTTACAGTTATACCTTTCCTAACTGCATAGACGTAGGTGAAAAACCCAATGTTAATATCAACCTTAATTCAGATAATTTTTGTGCCGTCCCTGCTACTATAAACTTTAGCTCTAATCTAGACAACATGGCTAATCTAAGATGGAGAATTCTTAGTGCAGAAGGGAATGTTGATGTAAATGAACATACAGGTTCGTATGTAGCAGAAGAATTTGGTAATTATACTATTAGATTGTTCTACACGGTAGATGGGTGCAAGTTTACCTATGATAGAAATTTTGTTATCGCACCTTTCGAAGTTCATCTTCCAGAAGTGGGACCTTCAGGTTGTATACCTTTAGATGTCACCTTATCTGATAGTATAGTATCTGCATACAATACTGTGTTCTGGGAATGGACGATAGGCCCTAGTATTAATATTACTAGTAATGACCCTAATCCTAATTTTACAGTGCCTGATGTAGGTCAATATAGGGTACAACTTTTGGCTAGAAATTCTGTAGGTTGTGTAGATTCTGTCAATGTACCAAATTATATACGAGCAGGAACGCCTCCTGTAACGGACTTCAGTTATACGCCATCCATAGCCTGCGCTAGTGAGACATTTGTTTTTACAGATCAGTCTTCCACGAATGCTAATGAGTTCTGGTGGAATCCTAACGGCGGTGATGGATTTTACGGAGATGAAATTCAGGATTACATGTATCAGGATACAGGGTTTTTTGACCTTCAGCATGTAGCTTTACACAATGGTTGCCCAGGAGATACTGTTACGATTCTTGATGCTGTATATATTAATGCTCCAGTATCTCTATTCGAGATAAGGTATGATTGTTCTGCGCCTTATGATGTCAAACTTATCAATAATTCCATAGGAGCGGACACTTTCTATTGGGACGTGACAATCGATGATATAACGACAAGATATTTCCAAGATTCCTTCTTTGTTGCCCTTCCAGATCGAGGTAATTATATTGTAGAATTATATACAGAAAACTACGAAACTGAATGCGATTTTATAAAATTAGATTCTATACTTATTACGGACCCTATAGCAAGTTTTGAACTAGACACTACGATGGCATGTAATGAACTAGAAACTGGAATCACAGACTTATCTACGGATGCATTTTTATACAATTATTTTACCGAGGGCGCTGATATAGATAATGATACTATTTCAGAACCCTTCTTACATTATGAAATTCCTGGAGCCTACGCAGCTTATCTAATTGTAGAAGATATTCATGAATGCAGAGATACTTTTTTTCATGATTCTATCTATATAGATCAGGTCGTTGCGATCCCTGCTATAGACCCCATAATCTGTATTCCTGATTCTATTATTTTTGCTGATGGTTCCACTAGTTTATTCGGAATTATAGATACGTGGGAATGGAATCTAGGAGATGGCATATTTACCTCGAGTGAGGATAGCACAAGTTTATATATAGACCAAGAAACAGATTATTTACTAGATTTTAATATCATGAATAGCTGGGGCTGTACGGACACGCTTAATGATTTCTCCATCACTAGCGTCAGAAGTTTTATAGATTTTCTAGCAGACTCTACATCCTGTACACAAGATTTTGTCAATTTTACTAATCTAAGCACGGGTAACGATATAAGCGGTTACTTCTGGGATTTTGGTGATGGCGCATTTTCTACAAGCAAGGATCCCATGCATACTTACACGACTGAAGGGAATTATACAGTATGTCTTACAGTAATAGAAGCACTAGGATGTGAACGCACAGTCTGTAAAGATCAGATCGTGTCTGTCGTTAACCCTATTGCAAACTTCATTGCAGATGTGACGGAGATCGATTGTCCCCCACTACTAGTCAATTTTACTAATACATCATCTTTTGCGGATAGCTATACTTGGGATTTCGGAGATAATAGCGGACAGAGTAATTTAGATAATCCTTCACATATATATAATGATGTCAATACTTTTGATGTGATGCTAATAGCGAGGAGAGGAGCAGTCTGTGCAGATACGCTGATCATTCCCGACTATATAAAGATAACAGGTCCTAGAGGAAATTTCTCTATGACTTCTGATTCTTCTTGCTTACCGCTTACCGTAACATTTATAGGAGATTCTGATAGTGAATATGAGTATGTTTGGGATTTTGGCAACGGTGAGTTATTGAGTCAGCCTAACACTCAGAACTCAGATACCGTAATGTATCAATACATTGAAGTAGGCACCTTCACGCCAAAGTTATTTCTTAAAAATGATGCCGGATGTATCAGGACTTTTTCAGGAAATCCCATAGAAGTTAATGATATGGAATTAGCAATGGAATATCCTGTAGATCCTTTCTGTGGTGTACCTCAACAGATTAACCTGATCAACCTAAGTAGTTCTTCCGATCCTAATATAGAATATACTTGGCAAATATCTAATACTATGGATACCTATTTTTATGAAGAAGAAGCTCCTAGTTTCGATATTGTAAAAGCTGGTATTTTTGACATACAACTTACAGGAAAACTAGAAAATTGCCAAGATGATATTTTTGCATCAGAGGCTATCATTATAGGATCTGAACCCATAGCAGATTTTACAATAGAGGCTGATGTCACATGTCAAAATCAAGTAATAACTTTTAACAATGCAAGTACGAATGAGGTAGGTGATATCACACAATACATTTGGGATTTTGGAGATTCGAATATGAGTACTGATACCCATCCAAGCCATCAGTATAATGATAATTTAGCTTATGATATCACGCTAAGTGTGGAGACAGAATATGGCTGCATTCATGACATAACAGATAGTATAGATATCTTAGAGACGTCAGATGTAAGCATCGTGGAACCTCCCATCCTATGCGAAGGTGAAACAACTATCCTTTCTGCATCTATCATAAATGATCTTCCGGGCAACAGCTATTCCTGGAATGAATCCCCTACGCTTAGTTGTACAAATTGCTTAGAGCCCGAGGTTGTTCCAGATACCATAGAGACTTTCTTCTTTACCATAATGCAAGCCAATGGTTGTGAAGTCACCGACTCTGTGGAGCTCTATTACTATGAAATGGAAGGACCTGTCTTAGACCTGCTTAGTGATCCTATTATCTGTGCAGGTGATTCCACTACAATCACTATAAGTAATTATGTACCTGACTACAATTATATCTGGGAAGGATCTAACGATCTCTATAGAGAAACTCAAGATGGAGCCTCCGTTATTACTTATCCTGAGGACAGTATTAGCTTGCAGCTATCAGTTATAAATACGCTCGGCTGTATGGAAGAAACTACACTAGGTGTCCAGGTGGATACAAACGCTAGCCCCATTCTGAGTGAAGATAAAATATACTGTGAAGGAACAAATATCAACTTAGAATTACTCTCTGGTAATACCCCTTTATGGACTGGACCTGGACTGAGTTGCGAGGATTGTTTATCACCAGAAATAGAAGTTATGCTAGGGGGTTCATCCTTCTATGTAGAAGTAACTTCAGATGCGGGATGTCCCTACAATGATACCATAGTAATCGTTGGTTTCTCCGAAACAGCTATTTCTGCAGGCGATGACCAGACCATTTGTCTAGGGGAGACTATAACTCTTAATGCAAGCGCGATAGGTCTGATAGAATGGAGCCCTACCCTAGAAAATAGTAATCCTACAGAACTTATTACAGAAGTAAGCCCAGATAGTTCTATGTATTTCTATGTACGCTCTACCGTCGATGAGTGTATCTTAGATGATTCTATTTATGTCAATGTACTATACAAAACAGATATAAATTCTACTAATGATAGTATCTGTCCAGAAGACTTAGCGCTTCTAGAGGCGGATGGTAATGCCACTAGGTATAGATGGGAAGGGGTCAACAATGATTTTCTGGAAGACTACACCACTAGCATAGAGGTAAGTCCCAGAACTACTAGTCAATATATGGTTATAGGCTCTAGGGGGACATGTATATCTGATACCAGTTACTCTGAGGTCATCGTTTATGATGAAGTAGAGGTAGAAGTAGAAGAAAAATTTCAGGTATTTGCAAATCAGAATGTACAGATAAATCTATTGTACGATGATACGAACGATTACCTATTCGAGTGGCTACCATTATCAGGACTAAGTTGTTATGACTGTGATAGTCCTCTCATACAGGTAACAGATGATGCTAGTTATGAACTGGTAGTTACGGATGAAAACACGGGATGTCAATTAACAAAAGAAATAGAAATCAGGTACAATGAAGAGTGTACTGAGCAAGCATTCTATCTGCCGAATATATTTTCACCCAATGGAGATGGGCAGAATGATTATGCGCTAATTTTTCCTGCAGATGTCAATGAGTTTATCTCACTGGCAATCTATGATAGATGGGGCAACGAAATGTTTACTTCCGAAGATCCAGAAGAAGGCTGGGACGGAAATTTTCAAGGTAAGAAAGCAACGCCGTCTGTATATGTAATGAAAATTACAGCTATCTGCCTCACTAGTGGCTTACCTTATGTATTCTACGGAGATATTGTTCTAGCGCGGTAGGGTCATTTGTGGGATTTCTTGTCCGACGTTGGAAGTATGTCTTCTCTGTGAGGTATGAGCAGATACGACGTTATCACTTATTGTCATGTGGAGTCTAAAATATGGATTCAATTAAGTTTCTAGAAAAACTCTCAGCTTCAGAAGGTTCTATTATTTCTACTTTAAAATTATCCGCGTCATTGACTCCAATTCTATCTTTTATAAATTCTTTAAGATTTTCATCCTCTGGCATTTTTGATAAAATAAACAGCTTAAATTCTTCTTCACTTGAATCTAACTCTTCAAGTTTACCCATCCATTTATAAACTTTTTCTTTAATGTTCGAAACCCTTGAAAGATCAAATGTTACAGGTTCAAGATAATTCCAAATACCATTTTTCACCGCAAAATCAAAATTAAGTTCATCACCATTAGTTAAAATTGATTTTGATTTGAATTTTTGTTTATGATCTTCGAAATATGATTTATAATATTCAGTCCATACATCCTTGTCTGACAAATGCTTTTCTTCTAATTCATCATTACTCAATACCAAGCGTTGGAAAAGATGATTAAAAGCTATTTCAGGATTTATATCAATGCCCTTCTCTACTTCTGAAAAATATAACGAACTATCATCTACAGGTATAACAGAATTTGTTAGCTTTTCTAATTTAATATCACTTTCTAAAAGTAATTTATCAGGAAAATTATTAGAGTAACAATTTATCTCCTTCGAAACATTATTGAGCTTAGAAATAAAATATCTTGACTTTACTTTGGGGAATAGATTTTTAACTCTGCCAATTTTACCAATCGTTTTAGCTTTTAAAAATGAACCACGTTCGTCTAGTAAGACTAAACCAACATTCAAGAATTCCCCTGAAATTTTATCTGGCTGATATCTTAATGTTTGATATGAGTAGTTTATCATGATAATAAGGTTTTAACTTGGTTTAAGAACTCTAACCAATTGTCTTTGATTGCATTAATATGTGTTTTAATCTTTTCAAAATAAGGTGATTTCCATTTACTTGGCAACTCAGCTTCAATCTTACTCCAAAAGCCTTCATCGATAGAGGTCAAAAATTCATCTAATATTGAAAAATCTAGTTTTTTCTTATGAATTTTCCCATATATAACGTGATTTTGTATCATAAACATATCTCTCGCATGTATTTTCCATGGTTCTGTCATAGGTCTGCCAATGATAGGCACTAAAAAACTAAAAGCAAGCTCATGGTCTAAAACCCAAAGATCAATACCTGTGGTGAATAAATTAGGCTTACCATGAACAGTTGTGCGATCAGTATTTTGAATAATTAAATCAAATACGAAAATTCTTAATGCATCATCAATTTGATATTTATTGAGTTTGTCAATTTTTGATACTTGTTCTAAACCTCTAATATATTCAGTTGCATAATTAGTTCCTAGACTCTCATTTAGACTTCTAAAATGTGATTTTCCAACTTGTGTATTAATAAAACTTTGCTCAATAATAGCTACAATTGGTTCAGGAGTCTTAAGGCCCAACTCTTTAGCTAATCGCGACGCTAAAAACTCTTTAAGAAAGGCTAAGTTATCCATTCTTTCTCCACTAGACAATTTTATAACTATATCTTTCTTGTTCCCATAACTATCAGCTGCAATACATAAAACAGGCTTGTTTGTACCAGTGGGAAACACCTTGATAAATACTAAAGGATGAAATTGATTCAAAAGACTATATTATTAAAATGAAGATACAAATTCTATGTAATTCCTCACAACTATTTTATATCAATGCCATGTACTCAATTATTGTGATGAAGATTGGGAGATTTTCTTAAAATACTGCCTATGCTTCATATCCAATCTATTCCTTAGAATTTCAAGATATAAAATCATTACGATTCTATTACTCCCACGATGAAGCTTTAGTCTCTACTAATGCTAAAACCTATCATATTATCATAGAAATTAGTGCAAAGGCGAGTACCCATTCTGGTTTAGAATGACGGTAATTATTTATTTTGTTCTTCATGTTCCTTCGTTAAAAAGCCTCGCCGAACCTATGGGTGCGCCTACGTTTTTTGCCTTGATCCATTTTGAACAATTCTAAATCCTTTTCCGTCATCTAAAAATAGAAATGGTATAATATATATAATTAATTTATCGTTCTTGTAACGAAAATTTAATTATAAAGTTATATTTGTACTATGAGAAAGTTCAATACAACAGAGGAGCAAATTATGCAGATCCTATGGAAATTAAAAAAAGGTTTTCCTAAAGAGATCCTGGATGACATGAAAAGTCCCTTACCTTACAATACTATACTTAGCACTATAAGAAAGCTAGAAAAAGATAAATTCTTAGGTTTTAATAAGTTTGGAAAGTCCCATCAATACTTTCCATTGGTGTCAAAAAAAGACTACAGTAAATCAATATATAGATCTTTTTTTCGTGATTACTTAGGGAGCTCTAAGGAACAACTACTTTCATTTTTTATGGAAGAAGAAGATATAGATCCCAAAGAGATACAACAACTTATAAAAAAACTAAAAAAATAATTATGCAAGCATTCCTATCCTACATGCTAGAGGTTAGCATTTTATTTTCTCTACTCTATAGCCTTTATATCCTTTTAGTCAATCGTCAAACAATTTTCCAACTAAATAGATGGATTCTATTATTGATATATCCTTTATCCTTTATAATAGCACTTATATCTATAGATGTTTTTCCTGTAACCATAGAGACAATAACAAACAGCGTTGCGCCATCTTCAATCTCTATAAATACTGAATTCCCAGGAATCATAGAATCACAGTGGACAGTTTATAATTATCTTGGAATAATCTACTTAATGGGTTTTACTTTATTCTCAGTTTTATTTCTTACCAATCTATATAAAATCTATCTTCTTATCAAGAATTCAAAAAAGCAAAAAATAGGAAACCTTATTGTAATCACTTCTAGCAAAACTAAAAGTCCGTCTAGTTTTTTCCATTATATATTTAACTCCCCCAAAAGTCCCTTAGACGAAATTATCTTAGAACATGAAAAGATCCATGCACGACAATATCATACCCTTGATATTTTAGTATCAGAAATTATAAAAATAATACTTTGGTTTCATCCTCTCTCTTGGACTATGACTAAACTGATGAAACTAAATCATGAGTATATCTGTGATGAAGTAGCCATACAAAGTACTGATGCACATAGCTATGCCACTACACTATCTAGTTATTTTATGAATCACAAAGAACATCTATTACTTAACAGCTTTGCTCATCAACTCAAAAAAAGAATAATTATGTTATCTAAAACTCAAGAGAAAAAATCATCATTGATTCCCTACTTTTCTATGCTCCCCTTTCTGGCTATTATTTTTGGCTACTTTACTTTTGATAATTACTATGTTCCTGTCGATTCTGAAGATATAGTTCAGGATACTTTAATACCTGTAATCATACACGATACAATTTTTACTTACAATACGACAACAGGAAAAGAAGAAATAAAAATTACACATATTCCCGTAATAGAAAAAATGCTTATAGATACTATATCGACATTCGACGCGGGTACTTATGAGGAAACGGTGGAAATTGTACAAACCAAAATCCAGCTAGTAGAGATGATAGATACGATCATTACTTTTGATTACGACACGTATGAAGAAACAGTACAAATTGTAAAAACAGATGTACCTCTTGCAGAATACCAACAAGATATAGAATCACAAAAGCAACCAGAGAAACCACTTGTAAATCCAAATTCAGACATTTGCATAATTTTACAAATGGGAAATAAAGCTATTCCAATTACCAAAGGCAATAACAATATTTCTATTTCAAAAAAGCTGATTAAAAATCAGCTGAAACAAGAATTACAATTACTCTCGATCGGTGATTGTATCGATATTGACAATTACGCTTTTACCATATCCAACGAGAGCAACTACAAAGTAAGATTATCGAATCATACAAAAAAAATAGTGGGTATGGATTTCGATAAAATTAAAGTCGGAAATAAAATTTACATTAGAGATATCGTTATCAATGATGATACCAAAAGAAGATTGGGACCAATTACCATAACTGTACTTTAATCTATGTTGAGTAAAAAAATAAGTCTATCCATTATCTGTTTTATATGCCTTAGGCTAACAGGTCAGGAAACAATAGAACATCACAATGTTATAGATTACGAAGAGATGTATGTTTCTATATTAGAGATCCGGGATACACTGACTCGTTATTCTCCTAATGTAGAAACACTAGATGTGATACAAGAATTAGAATGGGAATCAATTTATTTACCTGATAGAAATATAACAAAAGGATTTCCTGATATATACTTCCAAAAGTTTGCACTCATACTACATAGTAATTTCAAAATAGACCAAGCAGGAATATATAAATTTGTACTCAGTTCAGATGACGGTTCCGTCATCTGGATAGATGATTACGAGATTGTAAATAATGATGGTATACATAAGATGACTACTACGGAGAATTCTATCTTTCTAGATGTAGGAGATCACCACCTGAAACTTTTCTATTTCCAACTATGGCCAGACAAGCTAGGCTTAATGTTAGAAACTTCCTTTCTCGGAAATAAAGAAGAAGTAGCTAGTTTACCTCCTGCTCTTAATATATCATTTGATAGTAATGTCTTTAGTTTAAATGATATATTAAAAAAAACTATTGATAGCTGGATTGCTAAACTTAGTGCATATTCAGATATTCAGTTAGATATAATAGGACATACCGACAACATCGGCTCTGAAGCAAGTAATAAGACTCTAGGTCTGAATAGAGCCCATAGTGTAGAAAAATATATTCAGAAGAGATTCAGCGAAAAGAAATTAAAAATCTATACATCTTCCAGAGGATATAATCAACCTATAGATTCTAATAAAGATTCTGAGGGTAGGTCCCTAAATCGGAGAGTGGAAATTATAGCAAGATTTTAAGTCATTCTACTCAAAGACTACAGTCTTATTTTTATAGGTAATTATCTTGTGATTCAGGTGGGCCCAAACTGCGTTTGCTAATACGATCTTCTCTATATTCTTACCTTTCCTTTTTAGATCAGAATAAGAATTACGATGAGAAATGGGTATAACATCCTGTGCTATAATCGGACCACCATCTAATTCCGTTGTAACATAATGCCCTGTTGCACCCATGAATTTCACACCTCTCTGATAAGCTGCTTTGTAGGGATTTGCACCAGGGAAAGCAGGGAGAGATGAATGATGGATATTGATTATTCTGTTAGGAAACTGATCAACAAAATTACCACTTAAGATTTGCATGTATCTAGCTAAAACTATAAAATCCACATCATACTCTCTTAGCAATTCTATGGTCTTCTCCTCTTGTACTTTTTTATTATCCTTTTTTATGGGGATATAATGATAAGGAATATCATGACGGTCAGCTACAGATCTGAAGTCTTCATGATTGCTTATGATGACTGGTATTTCTATCTGCCATTCTTTAGATTCGAACCTAGACAATATATCATGGAAACAATGAGCATACTTAGAAACAAACAGTGCCATCTTAGGCGGCGTCTTATCTATGTGAAGTTCCCAATAAATATCGCCAAACTTTTTTACGATCAGGGTTTCAAAATAATCTGATATTTTCTGTTTCTCAATATCAAAATCTTTTAGACTCCATTCCACGCGCATAAAGAAATGATCCTCATCATGATCTACATGCTGGTCTAACTGGATCAGCACTCCATTGTTATCGAGTATAAATCCAGTTACCGCATGTACGATGCCTCGCTTCTCTTGGCAATGCATCATCAGGATTGCCGTGTCCCTTTTTGTATTCATCTTATAAGTCAAATTTTATACCCTGAGCTAAAGGCACATCTTTACTATAATTTATTGTATTCGTCTGCCTTCTCATATATGCTTTCCATGAATCAGAACCAGATTCTCTTCCACCCCCTGTATCTTTCTCTCCTCCGAATGCTCCTCCTATTTCTGCACCACTTGTTCCTATATTGACATTAGCAATACCGCAATCAGAACCTGCTGCTGATAAGAATAATTCAGCCTCTCTCAGATTCGTAGTCATAATAGCTGAAGAAAGTCCTTGAGGAACTTCATTCTGAATCGCAATCGCATTTTGTAGATCGCCAGAATATTTTATCAGATATAGAATAGGAGCAAAAGTCTCGTGATGTACCACTTCTAAGGAATGATCTATCTCCGCAACACAAGGCTTAACAAAACATCCACTCTCATATGCTTTACCTTCTAAAAGACCACCTGCTACAAGAAATTTTCCTTTCTGTTTTTTTACCTGGGCGCGTGTAGCTTCATAAGCTGCTACAGCATCTTTGTCGATAAGTGGTCCTACATGGATTTTAGGATCTAATGGATTGCCTATCTTAAGCTGCCCATAAGCTTTCTTAAGAATTTTCCTTACCTTATCGTATTGCTCCTCATGAACTATGAGTCTTCTTGTGGTTGTACATCTCTGACCACACGTTCCTACTGCGCCAAATACTGCACCTGTCAATACTAAATTAAGATCAGCTTCTGGTGTGACTATTATGGCATTGTTCCCACCGAGTTCTAATAAGCTTCTACCTAGACGTTGTGCAACGGTAGCACCTACAATTCTCCCCATTCTTGTACTACCCGTAGCAGATACCAAAGGAATTCTTTTATCTGTTGAGATGAATTCTCCCACATTGTAATCTCCATTGACAATACAACTTACTCCCTCAGGTACTTTATTTGCTTTAAGAACATCTTGCAAAATATTTTGACAAGCTACACTACATAAAGGTGTCTTCTCTGATCCCTTCCATACACACACATCTCCGCATACCATAGCGATCATAGAATTCCATGCCCATACCGCTACTGGAAAATTAAAAGCAGATATAATACCTACAATTCCTAGCGGATGATACTGCTCATACATTCTGTGATTAGGACGCTCACTATGCATCGTCAGTCCATATAATTGTCTAGAAAGTCCCACTGCGAAATCACAGATATCTATCATTTCCTGCACCTCTCCAAACCCTTCTTGCAGTGATTTTCCCATCTCATAAGAAACCAGTCTTCCTAGCGAATCCTTATTCTTTCTTAATGCTTCTCCATATTGTCTCACTATTTCACCTCTGAGTGGCGCTGGAGTAATTCTCCATTCCGAAAAAGCTTTCTGAGCCTGATTTATTACTTTGTTATAATCTTTCTCTGTTGTAACACCTACGCTGCCTATATATTTTCCATCTACTGGAGAATAAGAATCTATGTACTCTTTAGAAGCTATAGATTTCCTTCCTGTCCAGGTTCCTGGGTTTTTTTTCTTTAAACCTAATTTTTTCAAAAAATTCAAATTCATATTCTAATATTTTACACAAAAATAGCAAGCTTATAGATATGGAGAAGGAATCTGTCAATTATTCCGTGATTAAGTTAAATTTTCCTGCTAAAGGATTTATTTATCATCTGATCAAGCACATCATATAATGTCCACTTATACCATTTCTATTTTTAGATGACGGAAAAGGCTTTAGAATTTTTCAAAATGGATCAAGGCAAGAACGAATGAGTTCGACGTAGTCGAATAAAGTACGATAGTGCTTTAAAGGAGAGAACCGCTAAGCGGGCGGGCTAGCAAAGAACCCAAAGGTTCGGTGAGGCTTTTTAACGAAGAAACATGAAGAACAAGATAAATAATTACCGTCATTCTAAACTAGAATTGGTATTAGATAGATCACATCCTTGCATTCTCATTATAAATGTCCTTTTGTGTATTGAGGCTACTGTCTATTCATAAGTTGACCTCTACTGGTAGAACGTCTTCAAGTGAGCTGTTCATAAATAATTGCATAACTGTTTATGCATCACTCGTTACATTTCTACATTTTCATCCTTACAAAAACACTACGAAAAATTGACAAATAATTGACAAATTGAATTAAAATTCAATTTGAATCTAAGAGTAATTTTTTACTGAGGTTGTGCATAAATACTTGTAAGTCATCTATTTATATAATAGTAATAATTCGTAAGTAAATATTTGAACACATCTTGCATTTAGAAAACTTTTATTTTAAGTGGGTTACCTTGATCTTTTTTGTGTCTTATTTATGGGTAATGATTTAATAAAAACACAAATGTTAAAATGAAGATAATTGGAACACTGTTAACGCAGTCCTTGGTCTAACTATTAACCCTCACATACTGAATACCATCATACGAGTTGATTCTGATAGTTCATCCTATCTAGTAAGCGACTACGATACTGACGTACACGATACTTAGTAATAGTATTGATGTAAATCTCGTAGTGCTACTGGATATATGACTACTGGCATCGCTTTGCTAAAATAATTTTTAAGGGGAGTTTAATAACGTAAAATACATTGTAATGAAAAAACTAAAAATGATACTAAGAACAACTTTTTTTTTAATAGCATTTACGACTATTGCTAACATGAGTTTTGCTCAATGTTGGTTCGTAGATGATGCTACAAATTCAGTCTGTATGACTGAACCTGCTAATTCCTGCATACCCATAACCTATCCTAACGGAGCTACGGCTTTCTCTATAGAAGCACTATCTATAGATCCATCTGGATCTCCTGTATATGCTTCTGATGGAGGTCAAGTCGGAATCCTAGATCCAATATCTGGAATTTTTACACCATTTGCAAACCCATCGGGTTACACCGATATAGATGGTTTAGCTTGGGATCCCAATGCTAACAAATTGTTTGCAAGTGTACGATTAGTTAACCAAAATGATCTATTAGTATGTATAGAGATCTCAGGACCAAACGCAGGTCTACCTGTCGCAGGTACTCAAGTTGTAGTTACTGGATCAGGCGATGATGTAGATGAACTTACTGTGCCTCCTAATTCGTGCCCAAATGCTGGAATTATATTTGCAACAATAGACATAGGTGGTAGTTTTGTACTAGCCACTATAGATCCTGCAAGTGGCGTTGCAACTGAAATAGGACCTATCGGAATACCAGATGTAGAGAGTATAACTTTCGATGCTAATTGTAACTTATATGGTAATACTGGAACAGGTGCATTATACCTATTAGATCAGAATACTGGAGCTGCTATAGGCGATCCTATCCTTAATGTAAATGGAAATGATGTAGAAGGAATGTCTTGTGAAAGTTCTACTCCTTTTGGAGCAAGTATCAGTAATTATATCTGGGAAGACACAAATGGAGATGGTGTGCAAGGTGCTGGTGAAGATCCTATTGCGGGAGTCATAGTAAATCTACTCGATGCTGCAGGAAATCCTGTTTTAGATCCCGCAGGAAATCCTATTACTGCAGTAACAGATGCCAATGGAGAATATATTTTCGACAATCTACCCGCAGGAGATTATATAGTAGAAATAGATCCATCAAATTTTGCAGCAGGCGGTGCTTTAGAAGGCTACGCGCAAACATTCGATGAAGATGGCGGAGATGATGGTCAAATTGCAGTATCTCTAGATGCTAATGAAGACCATATTACGGCAGACTTTGGATTCCAAGGAACAGGAACCATCGGTGATACAATTTTTGAAGACTTAGATGGTGACGGTGTACAGGGTCCTGGTGAAATGGGAATACCTGGCGTAACCGTAGAACTATTTGATAGTATGGGTAACTCTCTTGGTACAGCTGTTACAGATGCTAACGGTAACTACCTTTTCGATGAGCTGCCTGCTGGTGATTATACTGTAACCGTAACGCCGCCTGCGGATTATGCAAATTCTGCAGATCCTGATGGCGCTTTCGATGATACCGCTGATGTAACGCTCGGACCTGGTGAAGATAACTTAGACCAAGATTTTGGTTACGAGCCACTGGGGTCTATCGGTGATACAATTTTTGAAGACTTAGATGGTGACGGTGTACAGGGTCCTGGTGAAATGGGAATACCTGGCGTAACCGTAGAACTATTTGATAGTATGGGTAACTCTCTTGGTACAGCTGTTACAGATGCTAACGGTAACTACCTTTTCGATGAGCTGCCTGCTGGTGATTATACTGTAACCGTAACGCCGCCCGCGGATTATGTAAATTCTGCAGATCCTGATGGCGCTTTCGATGATACGGCTGATATAACGCTCGGACCTAATGAAGATAACTTAGACCAAGATTTTGGCTACGAGCCGCTGGGGTCTATCGGTGATACAATTTTTGAAGACTTAGATGGTGACGGTGTACAGGGTCCTGGTGAAATGGGAATACCTGGCGTAACCGTAGAACTATTTGATAGTATGGGTAACTCTCTTGGTACAGCTGTTACAGATGCTAACGGTAACTACCTTTTCGATGAGCTGCCTGCTGGTGACTATACTGTAACCGTAACGCCGCCTGCGGATTATGTAAATTCTGCAGATCCTGATGGCGCTTTCGATGATACCGCTGATGTAACGCTCGGACCTAATGAAGATAACTTAGACCAAGATTTTGGTTACGAGCCACTGGGGTCTATCGGTGATACAATTTTTGAAGACTTAGATGGTGACGGTGTACAGGGTCCTGGTGAAATGGGAATACCTGGCGTAACCGTAGAACTATTTGATAGTATGGGTAACTCTCTTGGTACAGCTGTTACAGATGCTAACGGTAACTACCTTTTCGATGAGCTGCCTGCTGGTGATTATACTGTAACCGTAACGCCGCCTGCGGATTATGCAAATTCTGCAGATCCTGATGGCGCTTTCGATGATACCGCTGATGTAACGCTCGGACCTGGTGAAGATAACTTAGACCAAGATTTTGGTTACGAGCCACTGGGGTCTATCGGTGATACAATTTTTGAAGACTTAGATGGTGACGGTGTACAGGGTCCTGGTGAAATGGGAATACCTGGCGTAACCGTAGAACTATTTGATAGTATGGGTAACTCTCTTGGTACAGCTGTTACAGATGCTAACGGTAACTACCTTTTCGATGAGCTGCCTGCTGGTGACTATACTGTAACCGTAACGCCGCCTGCGGATTATGTAAATTCTGCAGATCCTGATGGCGCCTTCGATGATACCGCTGATATAACGCTCGGACCTAATGAAGATAACTTAGACCAAGATTTTGGCTACGAGCCGCTGGGGTCTATCGGTGATACAATTTTTGAAGACTTAGATGGTGACGGTGTACAGGGGCCTGGTGAAATGGGAATACCGGGCGTAACCGTAGAACTATTTGATAGTATGGGTAACTCTCTTGGTACGGCTGTTACAGATGCTAATGGTAACTACCTTTTCGATGAGCTGCCTGCTGGTGATTATACTGTAACCGTAACGCCGCCTGCGGATTATGTAAATTCTGCAGATCCTGATGGCGCTTTCGATGATACCGCTGATGTAACGCTCGGACCTAATGAAGATAACTTAGACCAAGATTTTGGTTACGAGCCGCTGGGGTCTATCGGTGATACAATTTTTGAAGACTTAGATGGTGACGGTGTACAGGGTCCTGGTGAAATGGGAATACCTGGCGTAACCGTAGAACTATTTGATAGTATGGGTAACTCTCTTGGTACGGCTGTTACAGATGCTAATGGTAACTACCTTTTCGATGAGCTGCCTGCTGGTGATTATACTGTAACCGTAACCCCACCTGCTGGATATGATAATACTGCAGATCCGGATGGATTATTGGATGACACTGCCGATGTAACACTTGGCATTGGTGAAGATAATACTGATCAAGATTTTGGTTACGAGCCTAATGGTTCTATCGGTGATACAATTTATGAAGACTTAGATGGTGACGGTGTGCAAGGACCTGGTGAAATGGGAATACCTGGCGTAACCGTAGAGCTGTTTGATGATATGGGTAATTCTCTCGGAACTACTATGACTGACGCTAATGGTAATTATATTTTTGAAAATCTACCTGCTGGTGATTATACTGTTACGGTAACCCCACCTGCTGGATATACTAATACGGGTGATCCTGATGGAACTTTTGATAGTACCACGGATGTAACACTAGGCGCTGGAGAAATGACAACAGTTGAAGATTTTGGATATCAAGGAACAGGTTCGATTGGTGATTTAATATGGGAAGATCTAAATGGTGACGGAGTTGTAGATCCTGGAGAAATGGGAATGGCTGGAGTTACCGTAGAGCTCAAAGATTCTTTATGTGTAGTTATTGCAACTACTATGACTGATGCGAATGGAAACTATATATTTGACAACCTGCCACCAGGGGACTATACTATACTAGTGACATCTCCTGCAGGGTTTGATAATACGGGTGATCCTGATGGAACAATGGATAACACCTCTATGGTCACATTAGCTCCTGATGGAATAATGATGGGACAAGATTTTGGTTATGACATGATTGTCGTTGCCGTTGACATTATGTTTTTCAATGCGAAAAAGAATAATAAATATGTAGACCTAGAATGGGCCTTAGCTTATGACGGCGACTTAGATTATGTAGAAATCCAGCACTCTATGGATGGAGTAAATTACCAGGCTGTAAAGAATGGAGATTCTGGTCTTATCGCTTATACACATACTAAAACGAAGGCAGGTTCCAATTATTACAGATTAGTATTCCATGAATACAATGGTGAGATAACTATATCCAATACCAAGGTTATCCGTTTTGCACAAGCAGAAGTCATAAAGATCTACCCTACTTTAGTTTCAGAACAACTAAACATAGATGGAGCGATAATCAATCAATACGCTATATACGGACTAGATGGCAAACTGATAAAGCAAGGACTTAATGATGCCAATGGATATCAGACAATAGACTTACTAGATCTACCAGATGGGAATTACATGATAAGAATGAAAAGTACATCAGGTCAAGTACTCAGCAAACAGTTTATGAAGATCAATTAAAAGATACGCCTAAATTATTGGTACTTTAATCTACCGATAACTTAGAAGAGGCATATTATATGACTGTTAAAAAAAGGCTCGAAATTTCGAGCCTTTTTTTTTTTGCCATTAACCAACGGATTAGTTTTCCGTCTTTATCTTGAAAAGCTAGTCTGAATAGATCATTTAATACCAATTCTAGTTTAGAATGACGGTAATTATTTATTTTGTTCTTCATATTTCTTGGTTAAAAAGCCTCGCCGAACCTATGGGTTTTTTGCTAGCCCGCCCGCTTAGCGCTGTGCCTGCCGTATGCAAGGAGGCAGGGTTCTCATTTAAAGCACTTTCGTACTTTATTCGACTATGTCGAACTCATTCGTTCTTGCCTTGATCCATTTTGAAAATTTCTAAATCCTTTTCTGTCATCTAAAATCAGAATTGGTATTAAGGTCAAAACCGAACAATATTTTCATATATATGTATTATATTAGTGAATCGAGTTCTTATTTCTTAATTCCTCAAAACAAAAATTTTATGCGTAGTCTATTATGGTTAGTTGCAGTTATATGTATTATTATATGGTTACTCGGACTATTAGGAATAGTGCCAGGATTAGGTACAAATAAGCTAATTCATGTACTATTAGTCATAGCAATCATTACAGTATTGTTTAATATTATATCAGGAAGAAAAGTACTATAAGTAGAAGATAAAATAATAATTGCAAACAATCTCAACGATCTATATAGGATATATAAAAGCAGCACGGAGCAAGGATATAATATAATTTTTTTCTTGGAATGAAGTTATACCAATTACTTTCACCATAATCACTAATAACTAGATTTATTCTTCATGTTTCTTTGTTGAAGATACTCATTATAGCCAGGCTATTATTGCGTATTTCGCCTTGTAACATTTTAATTATTCCTTGACCTTTTTGCGCAGCGTGGCACAGTGGTATGTGACATTATAAAATGTAAATGGTATAAGTATGTATACAATCTATTATAGTGGAAAATGTCTCATAACACGTACCGTGTCACGCGGTATAATTTATACCAATTCTAGTTTAGAATGACGGTAATTATTTATTTTGTTCTTCACGTTCCTTCGTTAAAAAGCCTCGCCGAACCTATGGGTTCGCCTACGTTTTTTGCCTTGATCCATTTTGAACAATTCTAAATCCTTTTCCGTCATCTAAAAATAGAAATGGTATAAGATAAGTCCGAAAAATAAAAGAGGGACATACTAAAAGTATGCCCCTCTTTAAAACGCAGTCAAAGAGTTTAATGAATTACTATAAAAGGTTTAGTTACAGTTCCCCTATCAGATTCCATACGAATCAGATAAGAACCACTGTTGAGATCGCTAACTGAGATGTTCTCCATGCCAGAATTGCCATTAGGTACATTTATCACTTTCAATAATTCTCCTGTATTATTGTAAATAAATAAAGAGACTGGAGCATCATGAGCTTCATATTTTACAATAATATTTTCTGAACTCGATACTGGATTAGGGTATACGGTTAAAGTTTTGGAATCTGTAGTAATATTATTTAATACCTGAGGAGCACTCAATGGTGAAAGACAACCTTCTATAACTATATCATCTAGGTATATGTAATCATAATCAGATGACGCATCACATCTAAATCTCAATCTGCTATTTGCAGTAAATGGTCCAGTTATAGTTGTCAGACCGAATTCTCTAAAGTCATTTTGGAAATCTTCTCCTGTTTTCCATTCTTCTACAGTCGTATAGCTATTTCCTCCATTAGTTGAAACTTGTAACCAAAAGTCTTCATTTGCATTATCCATACTTCTCGGATAGTAAGAGAAACTTATCCTTAGTTCTTCATATCCTATTAAATTCAGATTATCAGTCGTGGTTGTAGACGTACTTGTATTATCCCTTAATCTTACACAGAATGATCCAGAATCTGCATAAGCCTGATCCCCTGCATATCTTCTGCAATCAGAACCACCATCATTCCATATCCCCCATCCTGATTCGAAATCGCTAATGTCTATATCTTCGTAAATACATTCGCCTCCTCCGCAAGATGGATCAGAACTATCTGGATTACACGGATCATTATCATCGGGATCATCTCCTACACAGAATCCATCTCCATCAGCATCTGTATATGTACCTCCAACACAATTACAATCCGCATCAAATTTTTCTCCCATTGTGCAGATATTATTATCATTACATGCTTGCCCTACTGTACTACAACCTTCATTTCCTCCTAAGCAGAAGTCTGTACTTTCTGAACTGGTAAACGCACCACCAGCTGCTAAGTTAGTACCACCAGAACTTAGGTTATAGGAACCTGACCCATAAGAACAACAAATGCCATCTCCAAAGCTATCATTAATTGTAAATGTATAGCATCCATCTACCAAACAAATATCTACATTTACTGTAGATCCTTGAGGTTGCGAAGCATAGGTTCCACCTGAGGCTACCGTCGTACCATTCCCATTTGTAATAGCCCAAGTCGTTTCTCCTGGATAATTATCCAAAGTTATATTTAGCGTTACTGTATTATCAGTACATTCTGAAGTACAGCCATCATTATTACCATTAGGTATACAAGGATCATTATCGTCAGCATCTTCTCCTACACAGAAACCATCGCTATCATTATCCACATAAGATCCTTCGCAATTACATGCAGTATTAATGACATCACCTATTGTACATGGATCATTATCATTACAAGTATCTCCTACATTAGGACATCCATCACTACAAGCTGACAGGCATCCATTATTATAAACATTACTTCTTATAAGATTACCCGGCTGAGTCCCGAATCCTAAATTAAGATCTATTCCTACTCCGCCTAAAAGATGACAGTAACTCATAATAGTTCCCTTGCTCGGCACCGGTGCATCACAACCCTCACTATAACCAGCTGCTGGACCACAACCATCTATTGCCGTATTGTTACCATTCCATGAACAAGAATGTGTATGTGGAGATCCTAAATTATGCCCTATCTCATGCGTTATTACGTTTACCGTCCATGAGTAAGTAGGTACATTTTGATAAGAAGAGAATATTCCACTATAGCCTATGCCGAAATTATTATTACATAAGACATTTAAATATGCAATTCCTCCTCCTCCACCGTACCCAACTAGATGCGCTAGATCTCCATTAAAGTTTCCGTTTAAATTAGCCTGAAACTGATTTAAGTAATTACTAGAAGAAGGTCCGGCATACGGATCTACTGTATTCCATATGACTAATTCGTTAAGTACGATATTTATAGATTCGTTAGCATACATTATAGCTACTTGATTAAATACACCTGTAATATAATCTGTAGTTGCTGCGATTGTTCCTTTGTCTTGGAAAATAGTATTATCCACTTCCAAATACATATTAACACAATTCTCCGGACCTGAAGAAACTAAATTACTAGTAGATACGTCAGGAAAAGTCATGCTATCTTCATCTGTAAAACAAGATAGCGCTGGCTTGTCTTTAACATCCTTTTCTCTGTAGAGAATGTGTGTGTCTTCATTTTTTATTTTTCCTAGGTTGTAACTATCCCCTTGATACACGATCATTCCAGAAATTTCATCCTTGGTAATCGTGATTGCTACCATAGATGCATCATCGCCTGTGACCTGACCCCAATAGTAAGCAGGTCTCTCATAGTTTACCTCCTGTTTTCTATTAGAACTAGCATACACCTTGAACTCAGGTGAAAAAATATCAGCTTTTACTAGTTTAAGTTCCAGGTTCTTCCCATTAGCTTGAGGTAAAAGTATTTTCAGTGTTTCTTCATTATACTTCATCAGTTTAGTAGCATAAGCCTTATCAATAGTGTACAATGTTTTTTTTTCTAATATTTCGTTGCCTATTGATATATTTTGACTGGACCCTTGGGAGATTACTAATGGATTTTCAACTCCTTTTTCTACCAACTGCTTTTGAGCCTTATCGAATTTTTCTGACAATGAAGATTGTGAAAAACTATTTACACTGAAAATAATGAATAATAAAAGTGTTACATAACTGGATGTAATCTTGTGTTTTTTTGAAAACATAAATAAAAGATTTAGTGGTTAATAAATGGGCGGGTATTAACTAAGGCTGAATATCTACTTTATCATTACAATTACTATCAGGGGATACCCTGAATAAGAAAGGGGAAACCCTGAATTTTGATCCGATTTTTAACCATTTGTAAGAATGTCAATAAAGCGGTTGCTTGGAACATGTAGTTTTGTCCATTCTTTATCATAAAAAATTTGGAATATGCTCTTGTGTTTTTTTTTGATAATACATGGACAGGCAGCGGACGCTTATTTTTTTTTTGTTAAAAATACACGCTACTTTTTAGCATAAAAAATCACAAGTTTTCAGTAGTATTTTTTGAAAATTTTGTTGACTTCTGCTTATTCTTAGAAAAAGGATTCACGAGGTGAAAACTCCCCGTATAATTCTGCCTAGTGCAAATCGTGCACGTCGTTGCGTTTACTTTAGTAACTGAGGTTTCTCAAGAGGCAAGCAATATGATAATCGCACTACAGTGCGATGTTCTTTACTGCGGTAAAAATTAAAATTGCAATAATAGATTAATCCATCCACTCATTTCATCCGGTCGGGATGACCATCACAATATCTTTTTACTGAATAGATCATTTAAGATGCATCAAAACAATCAAGTTTGATTTCTGTTCGTAGCATCATATCGCTCGGATTGTTCTGTATAATCGAATCTCCTGGTTTTTTTTAGCCGTGCTGTCTATATGCGCTATTCGGTCTTTTTATTTAAAGCTAAGAATATCGATATAAATATAACAGCTAATCTTTCTTCAAATCTAAACCTAGTTCCACTAGCTGATCTTTGTCGACAGGACTCGGTGCATCGATCATCATATCTCTTCCTTGATTATTCTTAGGGAAAGCGATGAAATCCCTGATAGAATTCTGACCATTGAGTACTGCACATAATCTATCGAAGCCAAAAGCGATTCCTCCATGTGGTGGTGCGCCGTATTCAAAAGCTCCTAGAAGAAATCCAAATTGAGCTTCTGCTTCTTCTTTAGTAAATCCTAGCAGATCAAAATTTCTAGATTGTAATTCTCTATCATGTATTCTGATAGATCCTCCACCTATTTCTACACCGTTAATAACAAGATCGTAGGCATTAGCTTTTAATTTTTTCATAGTATCATGATCTCCTGTAATCATTATGTCCTCGTCTTCTTTTTTCGGTGCTGTAAAAGGATGATGCATAGCATGGAATCTTTCTGAGTCTTCGTCCCATTCTAATAATGGAAAATCTACCACCCACAAGGGCTTGAATACTGTGGCATCTCTTAGACCTAATCTATTGCCCATCTCTAGACGTAATTCATTAAGTTGTTTTCTTGTTTTTTCTTCTTCTCCACATAGCACAAATATGACATCTCCTTTTTCTGCACCGAAGTGGTCTGCCCATTCTAGTAACTGCTGATCAGTATAAAATTTACCTATCGTAGATTTGATGCTACCATCTTCCATGAACTTTACATAGACCATACCTTTAACACCAATCTGTGGACGTTGCATCCACTCAGTGAGTTTCTTCATGTCCTTATTAGAATATTTATCTGATATTCCCTTAGCACAGATTCCTATTACAGACGCTGCATCATCAAAAACGGAAAAACCCTTTCCTTGGGCAAAATCATTCATCTCGACAAATTCCATCCCGAATCTTACATCGGGCTTATCACTACCATATCTTTTCATTGCCTCGTCATAAGGCATAATCGGAAAATCAGAAAGCTCTATATTTTTTGTTGTTTTAAAAAGGTGTTTTGTGAGTCCTTCGAAAGTCGCTAGTACTTCATCTCTGGTCACAAATGCCATCTCGCAATCTATCTGTGTAAACTCAGGCTGTCTATCCGCTCTAAGATCTTCATCTCTGAAACATTTTACAATCTGAAAATAACGATCATAACCTGCTATCATGAGCAACTGCTTAAAGGTTTGTGGAGATTGTGGTAGTGCATAGAACTGACCTTGGTTCATTCTACTCGGCACTACAAAATCTCTTGCCCCTTCTGGTGTACTCTTGATCAGAAAAGGTGTTTCTACCTCTACAAAACTTATGCTGTCTAGATATTTTCTTGTCTCTATTGCTAACTTAGATCTGAAGATGATATTCTTTTGTAGAGGTGACCTTCTCAGATCCAGATATCTATACTGCATCCTTATTTCGTCTCCCCCATCAGAATCATCTTCGATGGTAAACGGTGGTACTTTAGATACGTTAAGAATTTCTAAAGCTTCTACATCTATCTCTATATCTCCAGTTTCTCTATTGGGATTTTTGCTAGACCGTTCTTGTACTTTTCCGGTAACGGTGATCACAAACTCCCTTCCTAGCTTTCTCGCTTGTCCACAAAGGTCTGCGTTTTTCTCCATGTCAAATACAAGTTGCGTAATACCATACCGATCCCTAAGATCTACAAAGGTTAATCCTCCAAGGTCCCTGGATATCTGCACCCATCCACTTAATGTAACCGTATTTCCTGCATCTGTCAATCTTAATGCGCCGCAATTATGAGTTCTGTACATATTTATTTTTTATAAGCCGCAAAGTTACATTAAAAAGAAGAATGTGGCGAATAGCTAAGCAACAATATAAACGCATATGCTTTCTTAGCAGGTTTCAATCCTTCAGCTTACACTACATTGTCTGAACTGGGATTTTATTGTATTGTAAAATGAGCAGAATCTTTAACCCTTCAATGAAATATTCGCTCGCTCCTAGTAGGCTGTGCCTACGGATTATATATCTAACTTCCTTTCGATGGACAAGCAGAATTTCTTGCCCTTCAATGAAATATTCGCTCCTAGTAGGCTGAGCCTACGGATTACATATCTAACCTCCTTTCTATGAACGAGCAGATTTTCTTTGCCCTTCATTGAAATATTTGTTCCTAGTAGGCTGTGCCTACGGATTATGTATCTAACTTCCTTTCTATGAACGATCAGAATCTTTCTTGCCCTTCAATGAAATATTCGCTCCTAGTAGGCTGTGCCTACGGATTACATATTTAACTTCCTTTCTTTGGACAATCAGAATTTCTTGCCCTTCAATGAATATTCGCTCGTAGTAGGCTGAGCCTACGGATAACATATCTAACCTCTTTTCTTTGGACGAGCAGATTTTCTTGCCCTTCAATGAAATATTAGTTCCTAGTAGGCTGTGCCTACGGATTATGTATCTAACTTCCTTTCTATGGACGAGCAGATTTTTTTTGCCCTTCAATGATATATTCGTTCGTTCGTAGTAGGCTGTGCCTACGGATTATGTATCTAACTTCCTTTCTATATCTCCCCGCATAAGCAACATGGAAGGAAGCGACCGTAGGGAGCTTGTCCGTGAAGAGGATGTGTGGGATGCTGGGGACCGGAACGCACGTGGAGTCTGTAATACTGCGACCCTGAGGTACGAGGGGATATGCCCAAATCTTTATACCCGTAATATGCAATAGAAAATCTAACCCGTTCTGAAAGAGCTTCAAAAATAGCGCTACGCTTGATTTACTTCCTTCACTATAACTTATGCCCCATTAAGCCTTGTTCAGGATAATCCTCTATTACATTGCTGTTTCAAGCCTCACTTAGAAGTTGTAATACATAAGTAGAGTAAAAAAATATAGATTATTTTTGTTTGGGGGCTTATCTGGATCAAAAATCAATCATTTGGCTGGAATAGTGCTTAATTTAGTACAAACTGTACCGCTGCAAATAGCTAAAATATGTCAAGATAATTTATCTTTGGAGCATCTTAGATATTCACTAAAAACAAGTCATATGGCATTTGATATAGACATGATAAAGGCGCATTATGATCGCCTTCCGGGAAAAATAGAAAAAATAAAAGCTGAGTTGGGCAGACCACTTACGCTTGCTGAGAAAATTTTGTATGCACATCTTCATGATGATTCTCCTTTGCAGAATTACAAAAGAGGAAAGGATTATGTCTTTTATGCGCCTGATAGAGTCGCGATGCAGGATGCTACAGCTCAGATGGCTTTGTTACAGTTTATGATGGCAGGGAAAAATAAGGTTGCAGTGCCTTCTACGGTACACTGTGATCACCTGATCCAGGCTAAGATCGGTGCAGATGCGGATCTACAACATGCGATCAATACGAGTAATGAGGTTTTTAATTTCCTAGAGTCTGTATCGGATAAGTACGGTATCGGATTCTGGAAGCCTGGTGCAGGGATTATACATCAGGTAGTACTAGAAAATTATGCTTTCCCAGGAGGGATGATGATCGGAACGGATAGTCATACTGTAAATGCAGGCGGACTAGGCATGGTAGCGATAGGTGTAGGTGGAGCTGATGCTGTAGATGTTATGGCGGGCATGGCGTGGGAACTTAAGAATCCTAAGCTGATCGGTGTGAAACTTACGGGTAAGTTATCTGGATGGTCTTCTCCAAAGGATGTAATTCTAAAGGTAGCAGATATTCTTACTGTAAAAGGAGGCACGGGTGCAATCGTAGAATATTTTGGTGATGGAGCACTTAATCTAAGTTGTACTGGGAAGGGAACGATCTGTAACATGGGCGCCGAGATCGGAGCAACGACTTCTACCTTTGGTTACGACGATAGTATGGACAGATACCTGAGAGCTACGGATAGAGTGGATATAGCCGATGCAGCGATGGCTGTCAAAGAACACTTAGTGGCGGATGCGGAATGCTATGCAGAACCAGAAAAATATTTTGATCAACTTATAGAGATAGACTTAACGACACTAAAACCACTAATCAACGGACCTTTTACTCCAGACTTATCTACCAATCTAGGGGGTGAAATGACGGATAAAGCTACAACGAATGATTGGCCGCTAGACGTAGAATGGGGACTGATCGGATCTTGTACGAACTCCTCGTATGAGGATCTTTCTAGAGCTGCATCCATTGCTAAACAAGCTGTCGATAAAGGACTAACGACAAAGGCGGAGTTCGGTATCAATCCGGGTAGTGAGCAAGTTCGATTTACAACAGAAAGAGACGGTATACTCAAGATTTTTGAAGATCTGAATGCAACGATATTTACGAATGCTTGTGGACCTTGCATCGGCCAATGGGCGCGTTATCAAGATCCAATGAATGCTCCAAAAAACAGTATCATCCACTCTTTTAACAGAAATTTTTCTAAACGAGCAGATGGAAATCCTAGCACTCATGCTTTCGTAGCTTCACCAGAGATAGTTGCGGCAATAGCGATATCGGGTCGATTGGATTTTAATCCTATGACAGATACACTGACTAATAATAAAGGTGAACAAGTGAAACTAGATGAGCCTACGGGTCACGAGTTACCACCTCTAGGTTTCGATGTAAAAGATAGGGGCTATAATGCTCCAGCGGCAGATGGAAGCAAGATAAATGTAAAGGTAGATCCTGAATCAGATAGACTTCAGCTACTGACACCCTTTGTTCCTATCACGCAAGATGACATGACAGACATGAGAATCCTTATCAAGGTGAAAGGTAAGTGTACAACGGATCATATTTCTATGGCTGGGCCTTGGCTGACCTATAGAGGTCACCTTGAGAATATTTCTGAGAACTGTTATACAGGAGCTATCAATTATTTCAATGATAAAGCGAATAAGGTTTTAAATTATATAAAAAATGATTACGTACCTGTACCAGATTCTGCAAAAGCCTACCAAGCTAAAGGCATAGGCACCGTGGTATTCGGAGAAGAGAATCTAGGGGAAGGATCATCTAGAGAGCATGCAGCAATGGAGCCTAGATTTTTGGGTGTAAATGCTGTGATTGTAAAGTCATTTGCGAGAATACACGAAACGAATCTTAAGAAGCAAGGAATGCTAGCACTTACATTTGTAGATAAGGCGGATTATGATAAGGTACGTCAGGATGACCTAGTGAGTATAGTAGATTTTGATCAGATGGCTCCAGACAAGACTCTGACGATTAAGCTCGACCACCATGATGGAACGAATGATGAATTCAAAGTTGCTCATACTTACAATCAGGCACAGATCGACTGGGTAAGAGAAGGTTCTGCACTGAACAAGATCAGAAAAGATATGGGTGTTTCGTAATCGCTAAGATTGTGGATTTCCTGTAAAAATTTGGTCTTGTAGAATATATAATAGCGGCATCAAGTGTGAGAACACTTGATGTTTTTTTTTGCTAATAATCGATATACCATCCAAAGTGTTTTTTAGTAATCGAATCTTTTTCTTTTCTAATAAAATCTAAGAAGGCAGAAGATACGGGTGAAAGCTTTTTGTTCTTTAGCCAAATTAATCGCCAATATGTTAAGATAGGTAATCCTTTAGAAGGAATAATAAAGACATCTTTATTTTGTAATTCATTACTCATACCAATCAGCGGAATTATAGAATAACCTAGTCCTGCCACAACTGCCTGTTTTACTGTTTCGTTAGAAGTTAATTCTATACTTTTTCGCTTTGTAGAATTGCGAAAATATTTACTCATAGAATTTCTCGTTGCTGAACCTTGTTCTCGATATATCAAGGGTCGGGATTTGACTATAGTTTTAGTATTACCGATCAGAAATAGTTTGTTTTCTAACAATACCTCTTCATTGATATCTATCTTTTCTGGTAACACAGAAACCAAGGCAAAATCAATCTCATTATTTTGGAGTTGCTTCACAACCGTAGTCTTATTAGAAACGTCTAGCGTAAGGTCAATGCCAGGATACGTGTGTACAAATTCGCTTAGATAAAATGGAATGACGTACTTACCTGTAGAAGCAGAGGATATTCTAAGTTTCCCGGTGAGCAGTCCTTCATATTCTTTAGTTTTATATTTAATTTCCTCCGCTTCCGTCAAGATATTCTTTGCTATTTTAGCAATGGAATTACCAAAATCAGTAAGCTGAAATTTCTTTCCTACTTTCTCAATTAGTGGAATATCGAATTGTTTTTGGAAATTTTTTAATTGTATAGAAAGAGCTGGCTGGGTCATGTACATCTCTTCAGCAGCCTTTGTAATATTCTGGTGTCGGATTACTTCTAAGAAAATTTTTAATTGATGAAAAGTAAAATTCATAGATAAATGTTATTATACCATTTCTATTTTTAGGTGACGGAAAAGGATTTAGAATTGTTCAAAATGGATCAAGGCAAAAAACGTAGGCGAACCCATAGGTTCGGCGAGGCTTTTTAACGAAGAAACATGAAGAACAAAATAAATAATTACCGTCATTCTGAACTAGAATTGGTATTAAAAGTCCAAACTGAAATATGAAGCACAATATTAGATGTGCCTACACTTCCTAAATATATAAAGAAATATTCAACTATTAATTTATTTTATGGTTACTATAAAAATTATATACTTTTTTATATGAATAAAAATGCTAAATTTAGGAATACAAGAGTAGTTAAAATGAAATTTTGTAATTTTGTTAAGCCAATAAAAGATGAAAAATAAAGATAATTCAACTAGTATAATTTCGTATGTAAAAACCTTATTTACTAATAAGAATTCGAATAAGAATTCGAATAAGAAATACAGTCGAATAGCTAATCACCACCCAAGTTGGATGTATAGAAATGAATAAATTCTATTTGCCATTTTCAGTATCTTAGATCACGTTAGCAAAGCTAACTTTTGATTCGGAAAAGTATACAAAATAGAGGCATCAAGTGTGAGAACACTTGGTGTTTTTTATTTACTGAATAATGGATGCGTTATTTAAAGAAATTGTACCTACACAATCATATATTTAAAATGGTCACAGAGACATGGATAGTATTTTCTCTTGTCAGAGTTTCCCTAAATAATGCTCGCTTATTATATAAATGCTAAACTAGCTAATGCTTTTATATTCCGTAACTACTACCTACGGCAAGGCCAGAAGCATATCTCATTACCAGGCATAAAAAAAGCCCTTCATTTTTTCAAATAAAGGGCAGGTTAGTTTGTAACAGCTATTTGTAAAACTATTTTTCTTAATTGCTTATCGTAACCTTTACTACGGCTGAATTAGCCGGAATAGTAAATTGGCTGTGTCTAGAAGATGCTTCTTCAATATCTTCATCTTCTTTAGGGCCTTGGTCGATAGCTTCTGCACTCTGAGCTGGCTTCTGATCTGGACCTGTTCCCGGTGCAGTATCCGCTTCAGTTCCTGAATCATAAAGTTTCACCTCCATACTGATGTCTCCTGATATAGGGTTACCATCTTCATCAAACAACTCTATACCACCATCATCAAATGAGTAGAACCAGTCATTACTCTGTACCATCATTGTCATAAATTGTAATCTATCATCTTCAGAATCAGCTGTAAAGGTAAAGCTACTGCTTTCTCCATTGAATAATGCTCCACCTGCATCTGGTCCTCCGGGTGATGGTACTGCCATGCTGGATTGCACATTATCATCAGCTGTAAGCATGGCAACCATATCGTCAAATGCACCATCTTCAGCAATTCTCTCTGTCCCTACATTAGCTTTGTCCCCTTCTCTGAACATCGGATCGTCTCCTGTAAACAAAGCAAATACTGGTGGAGATAGAGGTACAATACCACCGGCTCTATCTGTGTCTACTGTACCTGCTACACTGACATTCTCTACTGTAACTGTAAATGCTGTAGAAGTAATTTCTTTTTCGTCATCACCACAGCTTATAAATGTTGATGTAAAAATGAACATAGCTAGGTATAAAATTGAATTTTTAATACTCATAATCGTGTTAAAATAAATGTTTGGATAATATTTGTCCGATTGATGTACGATGATTTTCACAGAATGGTTTGATCTAATACCGTATAAGTCTCTTTATAGGTGTTGTTCTCAGCTATATGTCCCGCATCAGACATAAGCATGACAACGCTATAGAATCAGTCTACTTTAAAATCTTAAACTTACATTGCGGTATACAATTGGATTATGATGAGTCTTTATACTACTCCAGTTGTGGACTATTACATATATTACGAGAGATTAATTAACTCTCTAATATCTTTCTTTAGATCTTAAACTGGGGGGAATGTTTCTAAAAAAACGCTAGGTCCTCGACATCCTCATGAGTTAAGAATGTCAAGGATCCTAGGTTAAACAAAATCTATCTTTTAAAATTATAGTTGACACCTAATCCTAGTCCAGTAAAACCTCCCGTGTAGGTATAATCTACTTGCTGTTGTTTACTTTCTGGCATCGCATAATTATATTGTTGTGTATATACATCTTCTCTACCTATAAATCTTTTGTAAGTAAGAACTAATACTACTCTACTCAGCTGTAAGGATACAGCGGCCCCTATTTCTAGTAAGCCCGAATTACTACTTATTAAAGTTCCGTTGTAGTTGTATTCAAATTCCGAAATTTCATTATTCGAAATAGCCACAGAACCGAAGCCCTCACTTGATAGATCTTTGTTTCTATCTACGAGCATATGAGCATAGCTGACAGATGGAATAAGTTCTACTAAGTTTTTTATGATCGGTATATGGAGGTTTATTCCAGCACTCAATATCTGAGAAGATAATGCTGAACTTGTTCGCCCCTCGTCTACTTCATTATAAGGCGATAAAACTGAAAATCCTGTATAATTTTTTTTCCTTATGTATCCTAGCTCAGCAGATAGAAATTCAGACATTCTATATGCCACACTCAGATATGGTGCAATCCCTTTTTTCTGATGTATTCCAAAGAACGGATCCGGAGTAACAAATGACTCATCAGAAAATAAAAAACCAGTCAGTGACAAAGTGAAATATTTGTCAAACTTATCAGACGGCAGAGGAACTATAGAAGCCTCATATACCGCGGAAGGAATTCTCTCTGTCTTTACTGGTAAGAGTTTAGTTTTTGCTGCCGGAAGTAAGGGCAGATAATCTATCGTATGTTTTATCGGTTTTACAGACTGTGAAGGACTACTATTTTTGTTTATATTTTTTTTGAATTTGGATTGCTTAACTTGATTATTAATCTTTAGATTTTCTGTAATTCTTATTGTATAGTCATCTCCGTCCTCTATCTGCCTCGTTAGCTGATCTTGCTCTTGCTCGAGCAGGTCATTCATATATAGTTTAATATTTGCCTTAGCGGAGCTGATCTCTTCTTTCTGTATTTTCTTTACACTTATACTTTCTATTTTTTCATTTATTTTTTCTAAGAAGTCTGGTCCGACTTCAGAAGATAGTTTAGTAGTTTTTGCTACATCTCCAGAGGGAGTATCGATAGTAGCAATATGGTTAGAAGTTAGAGACGAAGTTGCTAGTTGGTTGTTTCGTTTTGATATTGAAGCGTCTTCATCCCTAACAAATGGAACTTGGTCAGCATTCTTGCTGAGTTCAGTTTTATCTTTAGAATTCTGCAGAGCAGAGTAAGTTGTTTTTTCTATTTTGTCAAGTTCGTTTTTTGACATTTTGTTATATATAAACAGAGAACCTATGAGCGCTCCTATTATAATAAATAGCATGGCGGCACTAAAAAAACCGAGCCACCTATATTTCTTTTTTTCCGGCGCGTCATCCAGTCGCTTAGTAAACTCATGAAAAGCCTTAGGCTCAAACGGAGCTTCATAGCCTTCGAGTTTCCTCTTAAAATGCTCTTCAGAATCGTGTAATTGTTTTTTCATATAGTGTGTTGTTCCGTTGTCAGTTTCAATAAAAATTTTCTTGCATTCGCCACATGCCACTTAGATGTTCCTCTGGATATAGACAATGCGTCTGCTATTTCCTGATGAGATAATCCATCTAGAACAAACATATTGAACACCGTTCTACTGGAGTCAGGTATTCTCTGGACTAGTCTAAGTAATTCCTCTATTCTCAGCTTACTTAAAGCCTCATTATATATAGGTTTGTCTACCTCTATAATCTCAGTCATAATCGGTTTATTATAGTTATACCGCTTACCATAATCTATTGCCGATCTCACCACTATTGTTTTTACCCATCCAGGAAAGTTATCCTCCTTATAATTATTAATCGTAGTAATCACCTTAAGAAATGCAGTATTAATGATATCATAAGCATCTTCCTTGGTGCTTGTGTACCTCATCGCTGTAGGAAACATTTTCCCAAAATAACTCTTGTAAAAAGCTTCTTGAGCCTTACGTTCTGACAGCCTCAGTCCTAAGACAAGGGCATCGTCTGATAAGACATGCTGTTCCACAATATCACTTTGAGTTTTCACCTTCCCTAAATCTAAGCTTATTTGCATTTTTATTATAGGAGATTTATATAGTATATCGACTAAAAGCCTATGGGGGTTGGTTAAAAAGGTGTTTATTTTATAAAAAATATCAGATTGCGTGAAAATTTCATGTTGTTGTTACAATTATAACCTTTAGTCGCTTTCTTTTCCTAGGATCATTTATGAGCATTATATAAGCTAATCATAAGCAATTATGCAATATGTCAATTAAGGAAACGCTATTTAATTCCGTATAGTCCAGTAGAATACTATTCCGTTCTGATAGAGCTGCATAGTGAAGCGCTACGTTTGATTTTTTTTCTTCACTGTATCGGTGCTGCTATGACTCAGTCAGTAAATCCTATATTTTCTCTTTCAGCTCTCCTTACGAAGTTCTAATGCTTAAGACGAGTTATATAGACTTCCCTAATCTATAAAATGGGCAGCTGCAAAATTAATATACTCCTCTTATAATAATCCGTAATATGTCAAAATGGGAATATGCAAATTATTTAACTTAGCTTTGGTTATAACCAGAAATAAGCCTGATATGAATATTAATAACTTACTGATTCTAGTATTGCTTGCCACCTTGTGTATGGTCGCCTGCAAAAATGAAAATACGTCACTTGCGGAGGTAGAACCATCTTCTAGTAAGACAATTATAGAAGATCCGAAAGCTGCAAAGCTCGTTGATAATATGATGACCGCTATGGGTGGCAATGAAAAATGGGAAGAGCTATCTTATATCTCTTGGACTTTCTTCGGTGCAAGACATCTTATCTGGGACAAAAAACATAATCGGGTGAGAATAGAATCGCCTAGGGATTCATCTATATATTTAGTAAATCTAAACGATCTTAGCGGGAAATATGCCTATGATGGCGTTGAAGTCACTGACATGCAGAAATTAATTGCTAAACTTAAAAGAGGAAAGAATATGTGGATCAATGATATGTATTGGCTATTCATGCCTTTCAAACTAAACGATCCAGGAGTGACCGTAAAATATATTCGAAACGATACAACTCTATCAGGTTTGGAGGCGGACATATTAGAACTTCGTTTTGACAATGTTGGAAATTCGCCTAATAATAAATACCAAATCTACATTGACAAACAAGACCAACTCATCAAACAATGGAATTTCTATGCCGAGGCCAGTCAAGACACTGTCTCTAAAATATGGCCTTGGGATAATTACAAATCCTATAATGGATTACAGTTATCCGCAGAACGTTCTGACAAAAGTGGACCTTCTAATGTAAGGGTGTACGATGATCTGAGAGATGAGGTATTTACAAGTTTTGAGCCTTTCGAGTTTTATTAAAGTGTATCAGTCTTTATTTATTGGGTCTAGTATCTGTCCAGCATAAAAATTTCCTGAACTGAATGGAACTCAAATTTCCTTTTCTTTTAATATGCTTAGAAGTATTTAACTTTTATCTTCTATTCCACTATACTGTTTAATCTAGCAAAATAATTTTCTTATACATCTGATATCTTCCATATGAACTTTTAATAAGTATGTACCAGGCAAGTATTCTCCTAGGTTTAAAATATTTTCTTTAGTAGGAGATGAGAAAATCTGCTCGTTTTTTCATAAGATTTATTTTCTGTTGTAAATGAAAGGTAAAGTAGAATAGTGTTATATTAAACCCATTAATCCATCTGATATCTAGAAAGGTAATAATTAATAGCATGAAAGTAGAGGTGAGAAGTTTTGGCATTTGTCCTGAGGGAGAAGCTTCCTTGTATGAATTAGCTAATGATCATGGAATGCGCGTACACTTGACTAATTATGGCGGAATTGTACAGTCCTTATTTGTTCCTGACAAAAATGGAATTTTAGATGATGTAGTCTTAGGTTTTGATACACTACAGCATTACGTAGACGGTCATCCTTATTTTGGAGCACTAATAGGGCGTTACGGAAATAGAATAGCTGGTGGAAAATTTACTATAGATCAGAATACCTATCAGCTAGCTGTAAATAATGGCCCCAATTCATTACATGGTGGTCTCAAAGGTTTTGATAAAAAACTATGGAAGGCAACAGTAAGCCAGATGGAAGAATCTGTCAGTATCCAGCTCAGTGCGGAAAGTCCCGATGGAGAAGAGTCATTTCCCGGCAAACTGCAAGTAGAGATAAGCTATACTCTAAACAACAAAAATGAGTTCTCTATCCAATACCAAGCTAGTACAGACCAAGCAACAATACTTAATCTTACACACCATTCATACTTTAACCTTAGGGGTGCAGGTAATGGCAATATCATGGATCACGAGCTCTACATCAATGCTGATACAATTACACCTACAGATAAAGATATGATACCGACAGGTGAATTCTTACCTGTCACAGATACAGCTTTCGATTTTAGATCAGCAAAAAGAATCGGCTTAGATATAGACAAGAATAACCCGCAACTAGTATACGCTGGAGGCTATGATCACAATTATGTACTGAATACTAACGATCTAGAACTTGCAGCACTGGTGAGAGAAAATACATCAGGAAGAGTATTAGAGGTATATACTACAGAACCTGGCCTCCATTTATATACTGGAAATTTTATAGGAGATATTACTGGAAAAGAAAAAAAGAAGTACCACAACAGATCGGGTTTTTGTTTAGAATCACAGCACTTCCCCGATTCTCCAAATCATCCTCATTTTCCCACCACTGTACTGAGACCGGGTGAAGTTTTTTCTTCAGAGACTATATATAAGTTTTCCACAGAATAATAAGAGTGCGCTGAGGAATAAAAAAGTAAAAGGACTCAGAAATCAATCTGAGCCCTTTCTAGAAATTCATTTGTATTTATATTATCTACTTTTTCCTCCCACCGTCTAATTCGTCTTGCAACTTATCTAGTTTTTCCCATTGCCCTTTAGCCGCAAGTGAAGACTGCCTCGCCCATGTACTAGGATCGTGCATCTGATATCTAGGTCCTGCTTTGCTTAAGATTTCTCTTAATACATCGACCTTAGTCTCTGATAATTTCTCAAATGTCTTAATTTTAGCAGCGTGTAATAAGGCTTCTATTTTAGGTCCTATCCCTTCGATCTTTTTTAGATCATCTTTTTTAGAACCTCCTTTACTAGAAGATTTAGAGCCTTTATTTGCTTTTTTGCCACCATCTAGCTCATCCTGTAACTTATCTAGCTTAGTCCATTCTCCTTTCCAGGCTAGTCTTGCCTGCCTTCCCCAGGTTCCTGGGTCATGCATTTGGAACCTAGGACCAGCTTTAGTAAGAATAGCTCTGAGCACATCGACTTTAGTATCAGAAAGTTTCTCAAAAGTTTTAATTTTTTCAGCATGCAGTAAGCTTTCTATTTTGGGACCTATCCCCTCGATCTTTTTAAGATCGTCTTTCGAACCCTTTGTTGTAGAATTAGTAGCAGTTTTTTCTTTTGCCTTTTTCTCTCCTGGCTTAGATCCACCTACTTTCTTACCTCCATCTAACTCATCTTGCAGCTTAGTCAATTTAGTCCATTCTCCTTTCCAGGCAAACCAGGCTTGTCTTCCCCATGATGCAGGGTCATGCATCTGATATCTAGGACCTGCATCTGTAAGGATTTTCTTTAGCTTGGCTTCCTTAGTTTCGTAGAGTTTCTTGAAGCTATTTATCCCAGCATTGTTTAATAATCCCTCTATTTTTGGACCTACTCCTTCGATCTTTTTTAGATCATCAGGCTTGACTTTTTTGGCAGCTTTAGCAACAGTTTTTATTGGCACTTTTTTCTCTACTGGCTTAGCTTCACTAACTTTCTTACCTCCGTCTAATTCATCTTGTAACTTAGCTAACTTCATCCATTCTCCTTTCCATGCATACCAGGCTTGCTTATTCCATGAGGTTGGATCATGCATCTGATATCTAGGACCCGCATCCGTAAGGATTTTCTTTAGCTTATCTTGTTTAGTTTCATAGAATTTCTTGTAACTCTTAATCCCTGCTGCATTCAATAGACCTTCGATCTTTGGACCTACTCCTTCTACTTTTTTAAGATCATCATTCTTAGGTGCAGCTTTTACTTCTACTATTTTCTCTACAATAACCTCTTTCGGTTTTTTAGCCAATTCTTTTTGCAGCATTGTATTCCTAGATTTCATATTTTCTAGGGATATGAGTAATTCTTTGACCTCTGTTCTCACTTGTTTTAGATTAGAGTCAGAAGTTTCGCTTTTAGCCTTCCACTTATTAAGTGCTTTTTCATCTACAACTATTTTCTCCACCTCTTTGATCACCTCTACTGGTTTCTCGACTTCTACTATCTTCTCCACAATTTTCTCTACCTCCACTTCTTTGATCACTTCTACCGGGCGGTCCACTACCTTCTCTACTTCCACGATCTTTTCTACTTCTACTATTTTCTCTACCTCTACTTCTTTGATCACCTCTACTGGACGATCGACTATTTTCTCTACTTCCACTTCTTTGATTACTTCCACTTCTTTAATAACTTCTACAGGTCGGTCCACTATCTTCTCTACTTCCACAATTTTTTCTACCTCTACTATCTTCTCTACTTCTACCTCCTTGATCACCTCTACTGGACGATCTACTATTTTTTCTACTTCTACGATCTTTTCTACTTCTACAATTTTCTCTACTTCTACCTCTTTGATCACCTCTACCTCTCGGTCGACTATTTTCTCTACTTCCACTTCCTTGATCACTTCTACTGGACGGTCCACTATTTTCTCTACTTCTACTATCTTTTCTACTTCTTTGATCACCTCTACTGGGCGATCTACTATTTTCTCTACGATCTTCTCTACTTCTACAATTTTTTCTACTTCTACTTCCTTGATCACTTCTACTGGCCGATCCACTATCTTTTCTACCTCTACGATCTTTTCCACCTCTTTAATCACCTCTACTGGACGATCTACTATTTTTTCGACCTCTACGATCTTCTCTACTTCCACTTCCTTGATCACTTCTACCGGTCGGTCGATGATTTTCTCTACGATCTTTTCTACCTCCTTGATCACCTCTACTTCCTTCGGTTTCTTATTTAGTAATGCCTTTGTGTTATCTAGATCTGAAGCTATGCCATTGTATTTAGACTCCCAAGAACCCAATTTAGATTCCATACCTGCGACACTACCTCTAAGAGACTTGAGTTCGTTAGCTAGACTATCTCTTTCTTTTGTGAGGGTCATCTTATCTCCTTCTAACTTACCTATTCTCTCTGTTTCTATATTGTACTGCTCCTCTATGCCATTATAGCTTCCTTTCAGAGCTGTATAATCTTCGTGCAGCTTACTATACTTCTTATCTATATCGACATAGTCTTTATCTCTCTTATTAAAGTTTGCTTTCCAGCTATTGATAGATGAAGCTAATTCGTTCTTCTCTCCTTCTAATGTTTTATTTTTCCCTTCTAAATTACTATATCTAGAGATAGAACTATCATAATCTCCTCGTAACTTAGAGTACTTTACTTTACCAGATTCTACTTCTCCTTCTAGTATGGACAGCATCGGCTTTCTCCATAGATATCCTATTATCCAGCTCAGGATAGATGCTCCAAGCATCCATAATAATGGTAACCAAATACACATAATATATTTTGTTTTAGATTTTTTATAATTTATTATTCTTACTTGAGTGTCACTTCCACTCTTCTATTCTTCGCCTTACCCTCTGCAGTACTATTATCCGCGACTGGTCTATCTGGACCATTCCCTGATACGGTCATTTTATTACTAGAAATCCCACCATTTTCTGCAAGATAATCTAATACGAATGACGCACGTTCTAGAGAAAGATTGACATTGTAATCCCTGTTTCCGACATTGTCTGTATGCCCACTTACTGCAAGCTTAGCATCAGAGACATTATCTAGGTAGAATCGTAAGTCTGAAAAATCCTTTCTCTGCTGAGAGGAAAGTGCAATATCATTTTGACCCGTTGCAAAGTATAAGGTAATAGGCTTGCCGTATAGTCGATCATTGATAGAAGCAATTCTATCTCCAGAATCTACCAATTTTCCAAAAGCAAAATCTACACCTTTGTTTAGCGTATCTCCACTGAACCAGTTAGAGGAAAGAAGCTTAGAATCGGTAGTCACTTGATTACCCGCAACACCATAATTTTTAAGAATTTGTTTTACATCCTCAGCCCTAGACAAACCTAGGTTAGAATAAACACCGCTGTCATTTGTTTCATCGGATTTGTAGTATCCTGTTACGTTCAAGGATCTATCCGAATGTGTTTTCAGATAGTCTGCTGTTTTCTTTAGTTGGTCATCCGCCTCTACGCCTATAGGAACAAGGTGCTTAGAACTAGATCTCATAAATTCTAAATGTGTCTTAGCATTAGAAGCAAAATTACTTCCATCAGCTACGGACCATAATCCAAGTGCATTTAAGTTTTTAGTGGCTTTTTGTACAGGTTCTATGTAAGAGGTAGTAGTTTTTTCTGAGGTGGACCCAATGCCACATAAGTATTTCTTGAAAAGGAAAATACCTATAATAAACCATACCAATAGAACTAAGAGTAATAATAAAATAGAACGTCTCATCTACTTAGTGTGTGTTTTAAAGAGTTAATTAATAAAAGTATTATAGTCGGTATATATTTTAGACTACAATACTTTCTTTTAGTAACTCTTTAAAACACAAGTTTTTTATGTAAATAGATAATATCTATCTATAGGCAAGTTAATCTGCTGCATATATCTCTAACACTCTTGCCGATGGATCTTTTACATCTCCACACCATCTAGGTAACCACTGGTAAGGTGTCAACTGATCACAAGATGCTCCGTAAAAATCTAGGAATAATTTTCTATAGTAATATCCCTCCTTAGTCTCTGGAGTGTGGAAAGAGAACTTAGTTCTTTCTGTCTCATATTCTACATCTGTTATAATAGTATCGATATGCGATTGTATAATCTGCGACCAAGACTTATTCTTCTTACTTACAGAGTCTGAAAATCCATTCTTTCTTCTCCACAAAACGGATGTCGGTAATAGGTTATCTTTTTCGAATGCTTTTCTTATAAGATATTTTTCCATTTTGCCCTCTCCGAACATGCGTTGTTCCGGTTCTACTCCCATGTAATATTCCATAAATTTCTTGTCTGCAAATGGAACTCGTGCCTCTAATCCAGCACTAGAAACTGATCTATCTCCCCTTAGCATGTCAAAATAATGTATATCCTCTAACAGCCTTATAGCCTCCTCTTGAAACGCATCAGGAGAGGGCGCATTCTGAAAATAAAGGTAACTTCCGAATTCATCTGCAGTTTCTCCAGAAAAAACAACCTTGACATCAGAATGATCCTTTATCCAGTTAGAGACTAGCTGATGACCTACCGATGCTCTTATCGTAGTAACGTCATAAGACCCACAGAAATAAACTGTTTCTTTAAGTGCTTTGATAAACGTTTCCTCTGTTGCTTCGATAGAGTGGTGCTTGGTGCCTATATGATCAGCTACTTCCTGCGCTGCAATCAGATCGGGAGAACCTTCCATACCGATAGAAAAAGTCTCAATATCTTGCGGATCATCCGCTGCTTCAGCAACAATAGCAGAAATAAGACTAGAATCTAGACCTCCACTTAGCAAACACCCGACGTTCCTATCTGACATCATCCGCTTTTTTACCGACTCCCTAAGTAAAGTATTAATTGTAGTTAGGTGTGTCGACTCTTTTTGATCACTGTGTACAGCAAACTTTAGGTCATAATATGTATTGAAAGATTCAGCCTCACCATCTGTCCACCAAGTACGCGGAGGAAAATGAATAACTTTATCTGTAAATGAAAGCGCTTTAGCTTCGCTGGCAAAATATATGGCGCCACTATCTTGTCTGCCCATATACATCCCTCTTATACCGAGATGATCCCTAGCAGCAAACACTTGTTGCTTATTCGTATCATAAATTACAAAAGCAAACTCCGCATCTAATTCTAAAACCGTCCGTTCTATCCCGAAATTTTTATACATATGTAAAATAACTTCACAATCACTCTGGGACTTTATGTCAAACTTGTATTTCTGCTCAAGATCCTTATGGTTAAACACCTCCGCATTAGCAATGAGATATATTCCATCGAGTAACATAGGCTGATCACTTAGACTATTAACTCCATTAATTCTCAATCTATGGAAACCCATTGTTACCTTCTGATCTATCTCTATCATCTGAGAATTATCGGGTCCTCTATGAGCTACCTTCTCCGACCATGTTTTTAGGCTTTCTAAGCCCATATCTGATTCTATTGCTGCAAATATTCCGCACATATTCTTATTTTAAGTTATTATCGAATGCAATATTAAAATATTTAATTATAAATTGCAAATAAATTAAATAATTAAATATTAAGCGACACTTAAATTAAAATATTAAATGATAGATGCCACAGATGTTAAAATAATTAATGGTCTACTTGCTAATTCTAAGATGGCGCTGACCGAATTATCTAAGAAGGTAGGGATTTCTAATGTAGCCATACAACAACGCATCAGCAAATTAGAGAAGAAAGGCGTAGTCAAGGGTTTTACAGCTCATATAGATTATAAGTCCTTAGGTTTCTCAACAACTGCGTTTCTAGGTATATTTCTAGAAAAAGCAAAATTTTACAAAGATGTCATCGAAGAGCTGAACGAGGTAGCTGAAATATCTGAAGCACACTTTACTACTGGGAACTACTCAATATTTGCTAAAGTATATGCTCGCAACAATGATCATCTGATGGAAATTTTGAATACAAGGATCCAGAATATTTCTGGCATAGCTAGAACAGAAACCTTTATTTCTTTAGAAGAAGGTATACTAAAACCGTTATATTTATAAAATTATAATATATAATTTGTTAATTTGTAGTGTTTATATCTTAGACAAATTCTTAAAAGTTATGAATTCTGGGCTCGGGAATCCAGTAGTATACTTTTATATATTTTTGGAATACAATGATATATGTGAAAAAAATAGGCATTTATACTGATTTACACTTGTCACTATTTCATTAAGGATGCGTCTCAGTAATACAATTTATTTATATACTTTAATTAATTAACTAAACGAAAAATCATGTTAAAAGAATTTAAGGATTTTATTATGACGGGGAATGTCCTCGACTTTGCGGTTGCAGTAATTCTAGCAGGAGCTATTGGAGCAGTAATCAACTCATTTGTAGGAGATGTAGTTATGCCAGTTGTCGGTCATTTTGCCGGGGGAATGGACTTTGCTGATATGCAGTATGTTCTAGGATCTGAGGTTTTAGAAGACGGAACAACTAAAGTTACTGCTATCAAGTACGGAAAATGGATCAATACTATTATCAGCTTGATCACTGTAGGTTTTGTTCTATTTATGATGATTAAGGGTAAAAACAAAGCAACCAACCATGTAGAAGAAGCAGCAGGTCCAACTCAGGAAGAGTTACTAGCAGATATTAAAGAATTACTTAAGAAGTAATCCTCTATAGGAATAATTAAAAAGCCAGCTTCATTAGAAGCTGGCTTTTTTTTTGGGTTAACGATAGAAGCCTACTCTGAACTTCTTTATCTTATCGTTTGTAATGGAAGCTATTTTTTAAATTATGCTTTCTTTCCACAATGTTTTGGGAGAATTCGGTTACTCGTAGTTTAAGGTTATGGATTGGAGCCGTAGGCGAAGCCTACTCCGAACCTCTCTTAGAAACCTTTCTTATACTTGTATTATTTTTCTATTATTTTTTTAGTTCAGATTAAACCTCATCGTTACTCCTCCCTCTACTGATGTAGTCGGGAAACCAGTAGATATATAAGGTGTTCTCTTACTATAATCTACAAACATCCTAATCGTGAAGTTCTCACTTACATCATAGTCTAGAGCGGGGTTAATAGAAAGTGTTCTACTACCTCTCGTAGGTTCGGCTCGCGTCCCAGAATCTACCTGATGCCTGTAAGTTACATCATCCCTGAAGGCTACGTCACAACTGAACAGAAGATCTCTTCCTCTTTGATCATTGACATTACCTTTTCTTCCTCTACGTTTTCCTCCATTAGCATCTTCATTCGTATCATCTTGTTTTTCATTATCCTTATTATCTCTGTCTCGTCTGCTTCTCTTCTTGTTTCCTTTATCACCTGTAAGGAAACCTATATTGACATTCTTAAAAGTATAGCCTAGACCGAAAGTCCATTCCGTACCTCTAGCTTCTAGTAATTCTGCATTAGCGATAGAAAGACCTAGTTGTCTATTCTTAGAATACTTGAAATCCATATTCATATCGTTCTTAGTCTTCATACTTAGACCAAACAGAGGCTCAAAACGTTCGTCTATTATTACAGCAGGTATTTCTATTCTAGAATAATAATTCCCTGTAACCAACTTAGTAGTTGAAAATGGATCAGCAAAATTATACTCTGGGTCACTGATAAAGTTACTTACCTTAAGTGTAGAAGAATATCCATGCTCTATAGAGAAACTAGAAAATAATTTTTTAAACCTTTCTAGTTTAGATAAACCTTTATAACTAAGTCTCCAGTTAGGTAGAGGTATATAAGAAGAGCTGCTTACCTGTCTTTCTATATCTGTACTAACATCATACTGATTTATATCTCTTCCAGTATATGCAGCAAGAAAGGATGGTACAAGAACCTCTGAGCTCAGCTTACCATAGCCCTGGGCATAGTCTTCGCCATCTTCAGAGTGAACTCCTGCTCCAACCTCGTTTTCTAACCTTCCAGAGACATTTACTCTATTCTGTTCGAATTTTTCAAACAAGTCATTGATCTGTGAATCTGAATCTTGGAATAAAGTATTCAGAGACATATAACTTACCTCGAAAGAACCTAAATCTCTCTCGGCAAGTTGCGTAAAGTTTTCCTCCTCCCCTACAAAAGCTTTATTTTTAAACTGTTCTGTATGATTCTTTCTGTAATTTTTCTTAAAATTCACATCTATCTTAAGATCTTTCCAAGGCTCGATATCCACATCGGCTGTATAGTTCCTTACCTGATCTTGTATCACTTGCTGGTTCAGTGCACGGTGATTACTTATCCATCCACGCTCAGCTGCCTGATAGAGATAATTATTTCTGTCTCCTAAAGTAATATCAGGTTGCAGACCTAGTACAAAATTCCATCCTGGCGCCTCGAAACCATTAGACATTCCTAGGTACTCCGACTCGGGTGTAAAACCAGGAATTATGGTATAGAAGTCTTCTCTATAAGAAAAATCAACTTTTCTTAGCATTAGTAGAGGTCTCACTAGTAACTTCTCCACTAGTGATTTCCCAGTTTTTTCTTTTTTCTTTTTCTTACCGCCCTTTCCAGCTTTTTCTAGATCCTCCTTTGTAATCTGCTTAGGGGTTTTTTTCCGTTTACTATTTCCACCTCTAGATCTACGTTGCTTCTTATCGAATCCTTTCAGATAAGAAAACTTATCGTATAACTTGTCAAGGTTAAAAGTTGCATTAAGTGATCTATTCTGTGAGTTCTGGATCATATTTCCTAGCGTCTCCGCAGGCTCTATTTCGATTGTATTAGGATTATCATTACTTACAGCTTGAAGAGATCCTGCGGTCCATGCGTATTCTGACTTATATTGTGCCTTAAGATTTATCCAATCAAAGCCTGGAATATTTTTCATCGGTACGGTGTAGTTCACAGCAAGATTATGAATGTAATTTTTGTTTCTACCGAAATCTCTTAGGTTATCATTCCTGTATTGGTTTACGGCATTCGCGTTATCTCTAACTTCTATGGTTACATCTTCTCCTTTCTCATTTTGCCAATCTCTATTTTCTGCAAATTCAGAAATACCAACCTGACGGTATTCGTCTATAACAGATTCGTTCGTAGCACTGAAGGTCATCTTAAGCGCTTTTGTAAAATCCCACCTTAGATCATATTCTCTTCTCCAGTTAAACCGTTGATCATTAAACTTAAACTGCGGAGAGGCTGGTTCTCTAAATTCTCTTTCACTCTGATATCTATTTATCTCATTACCAAAGCTAAATGAATTAGGTAGCGGATTAAAGTTTATTTCTTTGACAAACTTCAATAGCTTACTTTTCGCAATTTTCTTAAACGGTTGGAAAAATTTAGATTTTCTAGAATAGTCATAATTTAGTCCTAGTCTGTACTCCTTAGCATTATCACTTTTCAGCAGAGGATCTCTCCTTTGTGTCTCTGTAAAAGAATAACTTGCACTTAGGTTTTCTATATCCCATGGCTTAGGAGCACCTTCTTTTTTCTTGCCTCCACTCGGCGAACCATTCCCTCTTTGTTTTCTTACATTCGTTAAGTTTATCGTTCTTATAGTTGTTACATCCTGAGCTCTACTCTTGATTTCATTTATTTCTTCTGGCGTATCAGCAATCTCTATTTTCTCATCTACTGTAAGATCTAGATCATAGGGATCGTACTTAGGATTTCTTGTACTCTTAGAATACTGTGCATAGAAAGGAATACTGATGTTCCAGTTATTAGGTAAGAATTTTCCTAATTCTAGATTACTCGCCAGATCATATTCTACAACCTCATCAAAAGATCGCTCCTGTAATTTCTGATCTAACCCACCCCATCCTACACTGCTGTAACTTCCTGAGGCAGACAAATTACCTAGGTCTGCTAATTGCATATCCATCCTCGCTAGACCTGCTATTCCTCCGCCCTCTTCTAGTCCACTAGCTCTTAATTCATTAATCCATATCTGTCCACAGTACCCTTCTACTGGCGCGCTGGCATCTTCTTTTTTACTATTAACTCTTATGCCTACTTGAAACCCTTTAACAAATCCCAAATTGGGATTACCTAGAATCCTTACCGTATTAGTAGGCTTTTCTGGATCCGTGCCCTCATACACATTGAGGAAATCTACATCTCCCGCTTGATTTCTTTCTTTCTTAATCTCTGTAAACAATGCTAAAGGAAAGTCAAACATATTTTCCGGAATCCATACCCTATCTGAAGCATCATCTGCGGGCTTATCAAAATCTGATATTTTCAGCGGAATCTCATATTCATAATAGTTATTCACATAATCCTTACCCACCCGTAAGAATATACTTACATCATCATCTTCGATATTATCTACTCCCGGGACATTCTCAGCATGAACAAACATCTGCAGACGCTCAAACCGTCGCATATCTAGCTGTGTCAATTTATTTATAGCCACCTCGCAAGAATCAGCTGCTCTTAGATTACAAAAGTTCAGCGCCATAGACTTCTCATCTTGGAGAACATTAGCAAAAGAACTGAACAAACGTTCCTGCACGATACCTCTAGGACTTACATACCCAAATGGCACTTTCTGTGTGTTCTCCTCTATACCTATATCATCTACCGAAAACATCAGATCATCTGGAACTTCTTGAGGATCATCTCCACCACCATAACACAAGCTTTTCGCTCTTCTCCACTGACTTCTTACCATCTCGAACTCAGCAAGACGTAAGGTTTTTTCTGTTGCAAAATCCTCTACAACCATTCTCATAAATTGTATAGATCGGAAGCCCTGTATCCCATTTACATTTTCCTCCGCGCTATTTAGTGGTATTCTTACTTGGTACCACACCTCGTCTGGATGTGTTGCATCATCAGGTACTAACTCACTTACGATATATGGATTATTCGCTGCATTTAGTCTCCCTCCTTCATTTTCTAAATTAAGCACATAGCGATAGTAACTTTCGCCTTCGTCTAGAGAAAAGTTATTATTTAGGTCTTCAGCATCTGGGTAAGGATTTCCTCTCTCATTCTGAGTTCCATCTGGAGCATTCCCCTGAGGTTTGTTGAATCTAGAATATCTGTCAAATATTGAACTTCCCTCAGGCCACGATTCATCATTGAAGAACAAATAGTTATCATTAGAAGGATCGGCTTCTAATCCTTGATCCTGCCATCCTTGAGATCTGATTTCTTGTAACCAGCCATCAAATTTTTCTCTTTCCCCACTATCAGTTAGACCATCTAATCCTAAATCTTGTGCCTCTCTGTTTTCGAGATCAAAGGCATTGTTTGTAGGACTAGTAAGCGGCACTGTTGCCAAATTAGTTTCGGCTATAGGAGCTGTATTATTATCTACTGGAATGGTATTTTCAAAAAATTGTTGGTTATCATTTAGTATATCTTCAGATACATTCCCAAGATGAAACTCTATTTTTCCCTGCTCTCCTGCAAGGTGCTCTTTGTCTCTTATGTCTATATACGGATTAAGTATCCAGAATTCTATAAACTCATAATTTGCTGCTTCGAAATCATTGTTGTTAAAATACCGCATGATCCCTGCCCACCTCGTTTCTGGCTCTTTCAGCTTTACTCTTCTCAGGTTATTATCATATTCCAGACCAGCAGAAATCTGGTTGGATCCTAACATACGACCATCCGGTGTATCGTAGTTATATGGACCTCTTTCATCTGGTCTATATCCTAGATCAAAAGTCCTGAGATTAGCTAACTGACCCGCTGCTAATTCCCTATTGAAAAATGCTCTCTGATCTACTATCCTACTATAAGGATCCATGTTGTCTTGCTCAGTTGCCGTAGACGCAAGGTCTATTACATACCAACTTAGGTTTGCTCTGTTAGATCCATAAGCTAGATCATTTACAAGATCAGATTCTGGATACTCATCGCTATTTTCGCCACTATCAGGAACACTTGCAAGGAACCAACGGTTCACCTGTGAGCCTAAGGGAAATCCATTTATAGCCCCCTCAAAATCATCTATACTTACCGCACCCTCATTCTGGTCTGGGAGATTTATAGCACCACTATGTCCAGGTTTTAGTGCCGCTACTTCTGCACTGAAACTAAAGTTAGAAGGTTCCTTCGTACTGTAGAAAGGTAACTTATCCACTATTCTTGTCAGCGCTTCGGATTCCGAGCTATAATTCATATCTAGACCGAATACTCTATTGTTAATCGGATCATCTCCTATGTTTACTTTTTGTGTAAAAGGTCGCTCAAATAATCTTAGATAAGTAGCTCCAAAATTTAACTTCTCACTGACTTCGTAGTCTGCCCGCATCCCGAGCATGGTCTTCTGTTGTAGACTGAAGACCGAATTATCCTCGAAGGTGGCATTAATCGGAACGCCCGATTGCAGATAGGCTGGATTAATAATCCTAACTTTTCCTATACCGTAATCCACTTCATAATCTACGCCTTCTTGCAGTAGATCTCCTCCTGCTGTAACTCGCACTGATCCCTGTGGAATATTCCATGCTCCTAAGCTTATTTCTGATGACGAACTGGATTTTACCTTGACCCTCATCACAAACTTATTTTTTTCTAGGCTCTGTCTAGCAATTACTACTGTTGTATCATACAGCTCTTGGAATTTGTAAAACTCTGCATCCGCAGGATCTGGTAATAATGAGTCTAAGGAAGAGCCAAATGGTTCCAACACAGGAAATACAACTGTAGCTGTTCTTTCTATAATGGTTACTCCAGGCACAAAATCAAATACTCCGTCTGACTGTGGATCTCCTAAAGAGTTCAGCCTATCTAACTGAAATAGATTTAGTAAGGGCTCATTTTTCGCAACAGGTAGAAACTTTGTTAAAATACCTAGTGTATCGTTCTCATAGAATATATCAAATTCGAAATCCTTTCTATCCAGATTAGACGTTCTCATCGGATATACATTCTTCATCATCAGATCCCAAGTCGGGTGATCTATCCTCTGGTTAGAACTTTTTATCATTTTGACATAAACCACAGATTCTGGATTTACAACACCCGTAGTATCTGTATCAGAAACAAGACTCTCATCACTTAATTCCCCCACTTTATATAAGGTATCACAGTTTTCTACAAAAAAGTAATCGTAAGCAACTCCTAATACTTGATTTGGTTTCAGTTTGACATTAAGAGAAATAAATCCTAACTCTGGACTGTAAGTAAACTCTGAGCTGTTCAGTAGTCTCCCTCTAAACACCTCAAAATCCCTCGTCTGCGTTAGATTATACTGACTACTCTTCAGCATAGAGCTCGTATTATCTTTTCTCCTAGTAACATCATCTGTAGCTAGTCCATCTTCTATATACAATTCGTTAGCACCATTAAAAGGTAGTCTGAAATTACCTCTTCCATTACCAATCTGTGGATTATCAATAGGTTCATACTGAGCCATATTATTAGAGTACTTATCTGCATCCGGTTCAGCAAGGTCTCCTATCGCACATATTGTTGTACTATTAAGCTGGTAATCTGGTCTATCATCCGATATCCACACCTGGATATTGTTCATTCTAAATGGCGTATCTAAGAAAGGCAAACTTCCTAGCGTGGCTTCGTAAGTATTTCTATGATAATGAGATATAAAAAAGTGTCTATTCTCATCGTACTCATCCGGTCTTATTTCTATCTCCTGGAGTGAACTACCGTTCTTGGTTTGGACGCTCTGGCTTTTAGATTTTTGCTGAGAAGCAAGTAGGGTCAGACGTAATTTCCCAAACTGTAACTCTGTCTTCAGTCCGAAAAGACTTTGCGCACCTTGTATGAGTGAGCTTCTTAGTGGAAGGCTCACATTACCTGCCTCTATGGTTTTGATAATATCATCTTCTGAGAACTCTTCTGTATCGTATTCTAGCTTTATTTTTCTGTCAAAATCAAAGGTCGCTTGAGTATCATAGTTAAACCCTAGCTTCATTTTCTTACCGATCTGTCCATCGACATTCATCTTTATGTCCATATCAAAATCAAATCCACCTCTCGTTTGTTGTCTTGTATCTAGGTTAGGATTGAGCGTTTTTTGGTAATCTCCTCCGAAAGTCAGATCTATATTTCCTTGTGGTTGTATATCCACTTCGGTACCCCCGAAAAGACGATCTACTAGGTTATTCTGAATATCTATCTTGGAAATAGGATCTACGATACCACTTTTAGATTTATATCCGTCAGAAAGACCTGCTAGATTCTTAAAATAAGCTTTGTCTTGCTCTTCGTTCTGCCAGTTAACATATTCCTCGAAAGTCATATAAGTAGGCGTACGATAATATTCTTCTCCTATTTTCTCAAAGATCAGATATCTATCCGTTAAGGGATCATATTCTACCTTCTGTTCTAGGTTAGAAGGTTTTATGTCAAATGGGTTTGTCGCAGGATCACTGATAAAATCGTCATATCTATCGTTAAGTGGGATAGTATCTAGCGCAACCTCCTGATTTTCAACATCTAAATCGTAAATTCTTGGACCTGATGCCATAGAAAACATCTGTCCGATTACTCCGATTATACTTACAATTACTAGCTTCAGTCTCAACTATAGTATCTTTTCTTATTAAATCACAAAAATGTAAATCCTACCTTAATCGTATTAAAGACGGATAAATAACGTAAATATGGGAGCAAGAGTATATCAAATTATGATAATTGCCTTAAAACTTCTTTAATGACATCTTCTACTGTTAACGCAGATTCTGTACTTTTCATTACATGATCTAGTTTTTTCTCTATAATTGTTTTGTGAAATCCTAAAGATTGTAATGCAGATAAGGCCTCAGCTTTGACATATAATGAAGCGTTAGATACAATTTCCACCTTAGAATCATCTGAAATCTTGGCTATCTTGTCCTTTAGATCTAGTATAATTCTCTTAGCAGTCTTGGGTCCAACTCCTTTTACCTTGTTGAATGCGGCAACATTTTCAGATAGTATCGCGGAATTTACTTCCGATGGGCTTAAGTAGGATAAAATTACCCTTCCTGTATTCCCTCCTATTCCTGACACTGAAATCAATAAGGTGAACAAATTTCGTTCTTCTTCTGTAAAAAAACCATATAAAGTATGACTATCTTCTCTAATCATCAGATATGTATAGATTTTTGCGGTATCTAGAGCCTCTATTTCGGAAAAGGTATTGAGGCTGATATTGGCATGATAGCCTATACCATTTACATCTATATATATGTAGGTAGGGGTTTTCAAGGTAAGTTTGCCGTTAAGATATGCTATCATTGCAATGTTTATTAGACAGTAAAAGTACAAAAGCTATACCACATATTACATATAATCATAATATGATGAAATTTTATTTCCGTACCATTTAGATAATCTATTTAGGATTTTATTATTATATAGACGCTATTATAAGGACTTCACTACATTTGTACTAAAATTATTATATTCTATGCACAATATTATGATACTTGGAAGCGGAGGAAGAGAGCATGCTTTTGCATGGAAAATAAAGCAGAGTGCGCAATGCGGATCATTGTTTGTTTGCCCAGGAAATGGTGGTACCGCTAAGATAGCAACAAACCTTGCCATCGGAGTTTCTGATTTTGCTGCTATAAAGGCTGCTTGTGTAGAACACTCCATCGACATATTACTCGTGGGACCTGAAGTACCGCTCGTAGAAGGTGTCTATGACTATATGGAGGTAGAATTACCAGAACTCGCTGTAATCGGACCATCTGAGACTGCGTCGCAACTAGAAGGATCTAAGGCATATGCTAAGGAGTTCATGATAGAAAATAATATTCCTACTGCAGGTGCTTTTACGGTAACGGTAGATCGACTGGAAGCAGGAATAGCTCATTTACAATCTTACCCTGGACCCTATGTATTAAAAGCAGATGGGCTTGCAGCGGGCAAAGGTGTGCTAATTATTCAAGATCAGGCCGAAGCCATAACTGCACTGAAAGAAATGTTAGACGGACAGTTCGGGCATGCAAGTAGTACAGTCGTCATAGAAGACTTCTTAGATGGTATAGAATTTTCTGTTTTTGTATTGACAGATGGAAAGAACTATAAAGTACTTCCAGTAGCTAAGGATTATAAAAGAATAGGCGAAAATGATCAGGGGCTGAACACTGGAGGCATGGGTAGTGTATCCCCAGTAAGTTTTGTAAGTGACTCCATGATGGACGAGGTAAAACGGTCGATTATAGAACCTACAATGCAAGGAATACAGAACAGAAAACTAACTTATAAAGGATTCGTTTTTCTAGGTCTTATCAGTGTAGATAACAAGCCTTATGTGATAGAGTATAATTGTAGAATGGGCGATCCCGAAACAGAAGTTGTCCTCCCTAGAATCAAAAATGATTTTATAGAACTATTATCAGCAACTGCTGATGGCAGCTTAGACAAAGTAACGATAGAAGAAGATCCTAGATACTGCACTTCAGTCTTTTTAGTATCAGGAGGGTACCCAGAAAAGTATGAGAAAAACAAAGAAATAACATCTTTAGAAAAAGTAAAAGACAGTATCATTTTCCATGCAGGCACGAGAGAGGATCAAGGAAAAATTGTAACCAACGGTGGTCGTGTAATCGCTGTAAGTTCTCTAGGTGCAAATAAAGTGGAGGCACTAGCTCTGTCTATGAAGAATGCTGATATCATAGATTTCGAAAATAAATATTACAGAAAGGATATAGGCTTCGACATCAACTAACAATGAAGATAAGTTCCACAGAAATATATAGGATCTTAGGTCTAGAAGTAAGTCGTATTCCTGCCCTGTCTGTGGAGGAAATACATATAGACAGTCGTAAAATCATACACCCTCTAAGTACATTATTTGTTGCACTCGCCGGCAACCATCTAGATGGCCACGATTATATTACTAATGCTTATAATCAGGGAGTGAGAAACTTTCTTATTACGCATCTACTAAGCCATAAAGAATTCCCTGGTGCGCATTTTTATCAGGTGGCTAATGCAATTGAAGGTCTACAGAAGATCGCACATTTTTACAAAAATAACTTAGGCATAGATACGATAGCTATAACTGGTAGTAATGGAAAAACCATTGTTAAGGAATGGCTAGCTCAGGTACTCAGTGATGACTTCCATATATTCCAAAGCCCTTTAAGTTACAACTCTCAGATAGGAGTACCCTTATCCTTGAGCCTTATTCCCGAAAGTGCTAACCTCGCTATAATAGAGGCTGGTATCTCTAGAAAAAACGAGATGGAAAACCTAGCTCATATTATAGAGCCATCAGCGGGTATATTTACGCATCTAGGAGATGCCCACAGTGCAGGGTTCGATAATGAGAAGCAAAAACTAGAAGAAAAAATAAAACTCTATTCCTCATGTGAAACGATATACTTCTCTTCTAAACAGCCAGAAGTCTATGAACTTATAAGAAAAACCTACTCCTCTAAAAAACTAATAAGTTGGGGAGGGAAAGCAAGTGATTTTCTGCAAGTAACCCGCATCGATCGGCAAGGTAACAAGACAATAATAAAATGTATTACGAAGGAAAAAGAGAAAAAGTTCTCTGTCCATTTTATCGATCCTAGCTCGATAGAGAATATTCTTCATGTGATAAGTTATCTGCTACATAATAGCTATACGGAAGAAAGTATAAATAAAAAAATAGCTCGTCTAAGGCCTATCCCGATGCGCCAAGAACTCATCAGAGGCGTCCGAAATTGTATCCTTATAAATGATAGCTACACTGCAGATATCTCATCCTTACAACAAGCCCTAGAATTCCAAAATTTACATGCAGGCGAGCTATCGAAAACGATCATTCTTACAGATTTTCTACAGCAGTCTGACAATAACGAACAACTGTATAAGACCATCGCTAAGATGATCAGAAAATATGATATACAGAGGGTGATTACTCTAGGAGAAGATATCAGGGAATTAGAAAAATGGCTAGAAAATATAAGTTATGCTCATGTCAAAGATACGAGTGAAATATTAGCCGCTTCTTTCAGCGATGAAGCCATACTTCTGAAAGGAGCAAGAAGATATCAGCTAGAAAGCGTAGCTCAAAAACTACAGTATCATAATCATAAGGCCAGCTTAGAAATAAATCTTACGGCGCTAGATCATAATCTAAATTTTTATAGATCCTTTATCAAGGAAGAGACTAAACTTATGGCCATACTTAAGGCAGGGGCTTATGGCTCAGGAAGCGTGGCAATAGCCAAGTTTCTCAAAGGCAAAAAAGTAGACTACATAGTTGTCGCACTCATCGATGAAGGTATAGAACTCAGAGAAAATAATATTACTGCAGATATTGTTATTCTAAATCCTGATCTAGAAAACATAGACAAAATATTTGAGTATAATCTACAAGTAGAAATCTATTCTATAGAACAATTAAAACTGCTAGCTGAGAGATCATCAAGTACAAATAAAACTCTGAAAATTCATATTAATCTGGATTCTGGTATGCATAGGCTGGGTATACCTGAAGCTGAGATAGCAGAACTGATGTCTATACTATCCTCATATAAAAACTTATATGTAGAATCTATATTCAGTCACTTTGCCGGAAGTGAAGATCCTTCCTTAGATAATTTTTCTAATACGCAGTATAATTATTTCTTGAAAAAAACGGAGCAGATTAAAACTGTACTAAGGCACAATCCCTTACTTCATATGCTCAACTCTTCAGGAATACTCAGATTTCCACATCAGCAGTTAGATATGGTACGCTTAGGACTAGGCATTTATGGTATAGATAGCACTGGACAATGGGAAAATAGGCTTAGAAAAGTACATACCTTAAAAGCATATATCTTACAAATCAAACAACTAAAAAAAGGAGAAAGTGTAGGGTATAATCGACAGTACATATGTGAGAAAGACTGTACTATTGCTACGGTAAGCTTCGGGTATGCGGACGGACTACCTAGAAATATCTCCGGAAAATCTTATAAAGTTCTAGTAAATGGTGTTTTATGCCCGCTTATAGGAAATATATCTATGGATCTATGCTCTTTGGATGTAAGTAAGATTAATCAAGTTTCGTCTGGTGATGAGGTAATTATTTTTGGTAATACGCCGTTAATAGAGGAATTAGCAGCTAAAGCAGATACAATTCCATATGAAATTCTTACTAAAATATCCGCTAGAGTCAAAAGAGTAGCTTTTACTGAATAAATAAGCTAATTGTGTCTACCTTACATTCTGTTGTATATTAAACTTTTCTTCACACTTACAAAGCTTGATTTTTCTATTTTTGTAGTTAAATATTAAAACGCACGATGAATAAGATTTTTGGAATTATTACAATATCACTGATAGCACAGCTGGGATTTGGTCAAAAAGCAGATCCTATACTTTTCAAAGTTGAAGATCAGGCTGTCCACGTATCAGAATTTGACTATATCTACAATAAGAATAATGGCGACGGAGCAGACTATTCTGAAGAAAGCTTGCAGGAATATCTAGACCTTTACACTAAGTTCAAACTGAAGGTACAGAGAGCAAAAGATTTACAAATAGATACCATAAAAGCATTACAAGCTGAACTTGCAGGATACAGAAAGCAGTTGTCTGATTCCTACCTAGTAGACAAAGAAGTATCTAATAGGCTTGTCAAAGAATTGTTTGAAAGAAAACAAAAGGACAGAAGAGTATCACATATTTTTGTAGCAGCAGATGCAAAGACATCTGATGAAAAACTACTAGCAGCAAAGACAAAAATAAAAGAAGCTAAGAAACTGTTAGACTCAGGAAAGAAATTTGGATCAGTAGCCTTAGAGATTTCCGAAGATAACAACTCTGCCATAAAGGACGGTGATATCGGCTTCTATACGGCCATGCTACCAACAGGATTTTATGAGTTTGAGAATGCGCTCTACAATACTCCTATAGGAAGTATATCAGATATTGTAAGGACGTCAATAGGATTTCATATCCTGATGATAACCGAAGAAAGACCAGCTAGAGGCGAAATGGAAGTTGCTCACATCATGATGAGAAAATCTAAAGGAAAAGAAACATCGGATGCCAGATCTAAGATAGACTCTGTCTATTCATTCTTATCCCAAGGAGGAGACTTTACTGAACTTGCAAAAATCTATTCTCAAGATACCAAGACTAAAGACAAAGGAGGATATCTAGGATACTTCGGTATCAACAAATATGAAAAGACTTTTGAAGAAGCAGCCTTTGGATTACAGAAGGATGGAGACTTTACAAAACCAATAGAGACTAAAAACGGAATCCATATTATCAAAAGGATAAAGAAAAAAGATCAGTCAAATTTTATGAAAATAAAAGGAAGACTAGAGAATCAGATTTCTAAAGATGATCGATTTACTGTTGCTAAGAAAACACTGGTCAGTAATATCAAAAAAGAAATGGGGTTCACTGAAAATACGAGTGTACTAGACAAATTCACGAAAACATTAGGCGATGAATTCTATTCGTTTAAGTGGAATGCGCCAGAAGTACAAGATGAGGTATTATTTTCTTTCGGACCTGAGAAACAAACTAATATAAAAGAGTTTGTAGATTATTGTAAAAAGAGCACAAGAGCGAGACTGAAGTTTAAGAAATCGACTCCTAAAGATGAAGCTGTAAAAACACTTTACGATACTTTCGTCTCTGATAAAGCTATGTCTTACGAGGAAGGAAATTTAGAAAAAAAATATCCAGAGTTTAAGTCACTTATGAGAGAGTACGAAGAAGGTATTTTACTCTTTGAGATTACCAAGAGAGAAGTGTGGGACAAGGCTTCGCAAGATTCTGTGGGGCTCAAGGCATATTTTGACCAAAATAGAGAACAGTATGTATGGAAAGAAAGAGCTAAGCTTTGGAAATATAGTGTGCAGTCGGATGACAAAAAACTAGTAGATGAGATCCAGAAATTTGCTAAGAAGAATGATATGTTAGCCACTACAAAAAAATTCAATATATCAGAAAATCCTGTTGTTAAGATTTCGGAAATGACGATAGAAAAGGATAATAAATTAGCAAAAAAGATAAAATGGAAAAAAGATAAAATTTCTGACGCTACTATGGAGAAAGGAAAATCTACATTTTACAAAGTTATAGAAATCATTCCAAGTGGTCAAAAGGAGATGGAAGAATCTAGAGGGTACATAATTGCTGACTACCAAGATTACTTAGAAAAGAACTGGGTACAATCACTCAAAGATTCTTACAGAGTGGAATTAATGGACAAAGTATTCAAGACACTCATTAAAAAATAAACGCTATAAAAAAATTATTTATATATCCATCAATTCTACTCCTGCTATGTGCTTGTAATAAAGCACCTGCACCTACAGAAGGAGATAAGCTTCTTGCAAGAATAGGCAACAAAAGTCTGTATCTATCAGAGATAGAATCTTTGATTCCAGAAAGAAGCAGCCAGGCTGATAGTGTGAGAATCATGACAGCATTTGCAGAAAACTGGGCAAGGGAAACGGTCGTATTGCTACAAGCTGAGAAGAGCCTTCCAGAGGATATCAATCTAGATAAGTTAGTAAAGAATTATAGAGAATCCCTGCTGATCAATAATATCGAAAAAGACTTCGTAGAAAAGAATCTAGATACGATGGTTACAATGGAGCAGGTGGAAACGTATTATAACCATAATAAGGATTTATTTTTAATAACTGATCCATTGGTTAAGTGCTGGATTGCTAAAGTCCCCGAGAAAGCGAAAAACCTAGAAAAGTTTTTTAAAATATGGAAGAGAAAAAAGAAAAAAGAAGTACAACAATATTGTAATCAGTACGCTGACCTAGGTCTTATAGAAGAAGACACATGGAACTATCTATCTGAACTAAAATTATATTTTCCCAGTAAATTACTAGATAAGGTGAAATTTCAGAAAGGGAAAGTGTTCCAAGATAATTATAACAATAGCGAATACTTTGTATACATCTTTGATGTAATAAAGGCAGGAGAAGAATCTCCACTTAACATGGTGAAAGGTAAGATTGTAAAGTTAATTTTACATCAGAGAAAACAGCAACTTGTCTTAGAGTTTAAAGAATCGCTATACGAGCGAGAACTGAAAAACAATAAAGTAGAATTTTATGTCAATGAATAATATAATGAAATATCCAGTAGCTTGTTTTTTATTTTCTATTCTGTGTCTATCTGCTCAGAGTCAAGATAGAGTTGTTATAGATAAGATCATTGCTAAGGTGGGTGGTGAGACCATTCTATATTCTGAAGTAGAAGAGCAATATGCCTACGCCGCTCAGAAATCAGGTAACCAAGATGCAGATTTCAAATGTCAGATTCTAGAATCTATTATTGGACAAAAGCTTATTGTCAATCAAGCAAAGCTGGATAGTATCCAAATACTAGATGAAGAAGTAGAAGAGCAACTTAACTATAGGATGGAGACTGTTCTAAGACAGATGAACGGAGATGAACAATTATTCCAAGAGTACTATAACATGTCTATGAATGAGATGAAAGATAATCTGAGAGATCAGCAGAAGCAGCAGATGCTTGCAGAGAGAATGCAGCAATCTCTTATCAGTGGCGTTACTATAACACCTAGTGAGGTGATAGAATTCTATAATCAGATCCCCAGTGATAGTCTCCCTTATCTAAATTCTGAAGTAGAGATAGGAGAAATTGTATTAGCCCCAAAGGTTAATGAGGAACAAAGAGAAATAGCAAGACAGAAAGCGGCTAAGCTGAGACAACAAATAGTAGACGGAGCAGATTTTGGAGAATTAGCAAAATTACACTCTGACGATCCAGGATCGGGCGCTCAAGAAGGAAATCTAGGATTTTCTAAAAGGGGGCAGAACGTTCCAGAATTTGAAGCAGCGGCTTACACCCTAACGAAGCGAGAGTTATCAGATCTAGTAGAAACAGAGTTTGGCTTTCATATTATTCAGATGCTGGAAAGAAGAGGTAATAATGTAAAACTCAGACATATACTTATTAAACCTGATATCACAGCTGCAGACCTAGATAAAGCAAAAGCTAAGTTAGATAGTATAAGAACACTTATAGTAGAAGATAAACTATCTTTTGCTAACGCGGTAAGACTTTTCTCATCTGATGCTACGGCAAGTAAAAATAATTCTGGTAGAATAAAAAATCCAGCTACAGGAAACACTTTCTTCGAAACTAAAGATCTTCCTACAGATATATATTTCGAGATAGATAATCTAGAGGTTGGAGATATATCTGTTCCTATAGAGTTTAAAACACCTAGAGGTGATACTGCTTTCAGGCTCATACAATTGCAATCAAGAACAAAGCCTCACAAAGCTTCTTTAGAAGAAGACTATTCTAAGATATTAATGTTTGCAAAAGAGAATAAGAAGCAAGCTTACTTTGTGAACTGGATTAACAGTAAGTTAGAAACGACACATATAGAAGTAGATGAGCTATATAAAACTTGTCCTAATGTAGGTGATTACATAAATTGATAAGTGTAGGTTCAATAAAAAATAAAAAAGGAGTTTGGATGATTGTTTCCAAACTCTTTTTTTTACTTCCCATATTAAATTTTCTTAATAGATCATTTAATACCATTTCTATTTTTAGATGACGGAAAAGGATTTAGAATTGTTCAAAATGGATCAAGGCAAAAAACATAGGCGAACCCATAGGTTCGGCGAGGCTTTTTAACGAAGGAACATGAAGAACAAAATAAATAATTACCATCATTCTAAACTAGAATTGGTATAACTTGTATAGCTGCGCGTTTCTCAGTAAATTGTAGTCAAAGGAATAATATTAAGATGAAAATATTACTTATGAAAGATTTGTTTCTATCCATGATTACTCTATTTTTTTCTTTCTCGCTTACTGCACAATCTACAGGAGCAGGTGCCGAGAGTAATTTCGGCAGAGAAAGTGGTGCTGCATCGGGCTTTTCTGGGATGTCTATAAACAGTTCTTTTGGTCAAGAATTTCTAAATGATGCACTGGGTGGAACTTATGCTGAAAAAAATAAAACTGCTTATTCTAATACCAAAGGAAGTCCATTCTTAAATAAAGAATTTATCAAAAGCACACTGGTCTTAAATAATGGATCTCTACTTACCGATATCTTGATCCAGTTAGATTTGTATGCCAACGAAATAATAACGAAAGGTTCTGATGGCGAAGAACATTATATAGATAAGAAATTTTACAAAAAAATAATCCTACCTTTTGAAGGTAGGGATATGGTCTACAGTAGAGTAAATCCTAAAAAATATGATCAGTTCTATGAAATACTATATGAGAATGAGGAGCTATCTTTTCTTAAAGAAAGATACGTAACGGTTAAAGAACCTTCTAATAATGGTATAACAAAAAGACCTCCAAAGTTTACTCAAAGGACAAATTATTATATCATGGACAACAAGCATAAATTAGTAAAAGTTAAACTCAAAAAAAAGGATATTTTTGCCAGCTTCTCTGGATCTAAAACTAGGGCTATGGAAAAATATGCAAAGGATAATAAGATAAAACTTAAAAGCGAGGAAGACTTTATAAGTGTCTTTCAAGGTATAGCAAGCGCTGTGGATGATTAGATAATGTCTCCTATAAATAATCCCTCCACAGACTCCATATTACATTTACATATCTGGTGTAAGGCTATGGTTCGAGAACTCCTCTCGTAGACCACAATTGTATAGAAACTTCTATTAAATTACGTCCAGTCTAGGCAAAACTCGCATTACTGGCATCATTTATGCATGATATATTATCTTAATATGTATGAATTTATTGAATGAAGTAGAGAATCATATTAAGCCTATATGATATATATTAACTAAAGTACTTTTAGGGGTATTCAACTATTGATCATATCATATAATATATTTAACTTATAGCATAATTAAAACCCTATTCCCATGACAATATTTGCAATTGCAGTAATCGTGCTGATTATATTCGGCGAAAATATTCTCAAAGAGGCATAGCCTTAAGAGAATAGTTAACAAAGAAAAAGGATACAAGCTAGAGCTTGTATCCTTTTTCTTTTACATATTTTTTCTTTACATCACAGCTTGATACATCGTCCTAGCATCTTTTTCTGTGAATCTTCCTATCAGTCCTGTCTGAAAAATATATTCCTGATCCCCTTGTATTTTGACTACTCTGAAATCGTAGTTTATATTTTTATCGTCTATCTTCTTCTCAAAAATAAATCCGTTTTCTGATTCTTCAAGTACTTTAGAAAAGAAGGGGCCAGATTCTACTAGTGCTCTTTGTTCTGCTAATAAAGCCGCCTTATCAAAAGTTGTGGCATTACTACCCATTATCTGGATATAAAAATTATCGCCTTTCTGTACGGTTACATCTTTAACAACTCCCATATTATTACTTACGATTTCTGCATCGAGGGGAGCCTTAATTTTGATAGGCAGGCCTTTACTCATTAGATCCAGATCTTGGAGTCCCTTCGTTGGATCCGTCTTACAAGAAACGATTAGGATGCAGCAAAGGATAATTTGTACTACTATTTTCATTGCTAAATATTTTGTTTGCTAAGATACCTCTTATCCCTTCGCTAAAAGAAGAAACCCAATACAATGTATCGGGTTTCTAAGACTTGATTTATTTTAAAGCTACTTATTATGCCTTTATCGTACAACCTATCGCTTTAGTTGTTGCGGGATCTGGACTCTTACCACCTTCCAATGCATCTATCGCATTCTCTAGATACTTCACTTCTACGCTTCCCGCGTCTCTAGCATTATCATCTATCGCCCCTATATACTTTACGGTTCTAGACTTATCTAAAAGAAACACATGTGGCGTCTTGGTTGCTCCATACTCAGGGTATACTTTCTGACCATCGTCAAAAAGGTAGACAAAAGGAAAGCTTTTTTCTTTCGCACGTACTTGCATCGCTTCATAACTATCTGCAGGTTGTTTTTCAGGACTGTTAGGATTTATCGCTACAACAGGGTATCCCATAGGTGCATATTTTTTATGTAATGCGATCAGTCTATCTTCATACATTACAGAAAACGGACAATGATTGCAAGTAAACACTATGATGTAACCTTTTGCATCCTTAATATCTTCCAGAGACATCATCTCACCATCGACATTCTTAAGCCTAAAATCAGCTGCAGTATCTCCTATGTGATAGCCACCATGATCAGTAAATGAACTCAAGAAAAAAAATATCCCTAAGAACAAGCTTGCAAAAATAGTACGTTTCATAAATTTAATTTTATAGTGTTTAATATTTTATAGTAATGGTTTTATCTTCTCTAAGAGTTCTTCCGTGGAGTAAAATTCTACCTCGTAGAACAAATGTTTATCTCCCTTTTTTATCATTGTAATCGGTATGGCTCCTGACCAGCTAGGATCTACCTTATCTATCCATACATTAGATTTTCCATCTGTCAATACAACTACCTCGGATCCTATTTTATGCTCATTAAGAAAAGGAAGCATCTTGCTTTCTATCTGCTTCTTAAAATCTAGGGACACAAGCGTAAATTTTATCTTCTCATCGGAGAGCAACTCTCTAGCTTCTTCAAAAAAAGGTAACTCTTCGACACATGGTTTACACCAGGTAGCCCAGAAGTTAATAAGATGTATAGAATCTCCTGATAGGTCAAAACTAGTTTCTAGGTCATCGAAGTCATCATATACTTTAACATCATCCATCGTCCACTGCTGTGCAGATAGTGCACTACCTACAAATACACAAAAGCATAGAAACAAAAATAGCCTTAATGAAACCATACAAAAGTAACGTCATTAAGGCTATTATTGTTTTATATAAAGTTACTTCTAGCTTAGAAACTCAATACTTCTCTTTGTAAATACTGTCAATTCCTCACCTTTTAGCATGTTCTGATTCAGCTTGGCTAGCATATGTAGATAAGAAGCAAAATCTTTTTTCTTATCTGCGCTCTTCATTTTCATCAGCTTAGTATTGATCAGAGGATGATTCGTATTGATAACTACGTTATGACTATCTGGTAAGGCTCCTATATCCATCCCTTGCATTGCCTGCATTTCCTTCATCCTTCGCATAAACTCTGGAATGGTAATTACCACCGGCTGATCATCTGGTGATAGAGCTCTTAGTTCTATCTGAGCGCCAGCCTGCTCTCCTAGTGATTCTGTAAATATAGTTTTCACCTTTTCCTGTTCTTTTTCTGATAACACAGATTCCTTAGTCTCATCTTTCTGTACAAGTTTATCCGCTGTATCAGAATCTACTCTTACGAAGGTTACATCTCCTAACTTATGCTCTAGATGTTGCATGTAGTGGTTATCTATAACATTGTCAAATAGTACGACATCGTATCCATAGTTTTTAGCAGAGACTATATAGCTGTGATGTTCCTTCGCATTATTTGTATACAAAATCACCGTCTTATCATACTTGTCTTTCTGAGATGCACTTAATTTTTCCTTGTACTCGTCTATTGTGAAAAATTCGTTATCTACATTTTTGAACAAAGAAAACTTAGTCCCTTTGTCATAAAACTTCTCGTCAGAGATCATCCCATATTTGACAAATACACCTATATCATCCCACTTAGACTGATAGTTTTCTCTGTCTTTTTTAAACAACTTGCCCAGTTTCTCTGCTACTTTTTTCGTTATATAGGAAGTTATCTTTCTCACATTAGAATCAGACTGCAAGTAAGAACGAGATACATTAAGTGGAATGTCCGGAGAATCTATTACACCATGAAGCAAGGTTAGAAATTCGGGTACAATTTCTTTTACATCATCCGTAACAAAAACTTGATTACTATATAACTGAATTTTATTTTTCTGAAATTCCATCGTCTTACTCAACTTAGGAAAATATAATATTCCTGTAAGATTAAATGGAAAATCAATGTTGAGATGAATCCAGAACATAGGATCCTGAGCCATCGGATATAACTCTTTATAAAAATCTATGTAATGCTGATCCTTTAGATTGTTGGGTCTTTTTTTCCAGGCAGGATTAGGATTATTTATGATATTATCTACCTCTGTTTCTACCGCTTTTCTTTCCTCCCCTTCTCCTTCATACTCTGTCAATGTCTTAGTGCCAAATCTTATTTCTACTGGTAAGAACTTGCAATACTTGTTGAGTAAAGTTTCTATCCTAGACTTCGCAAGGAACTCTACACTGTCGTCGCTGATATGTAAGATAATATCTGTACCTCTATCCTTCTTCTTAGTAAACTCTATCTGATACTCAGGATTGCCATCACAAGACCACTTTACCGCTTTCGCTGATTTCTTGTAAGATCTTGTCACCACATCCACGGTATCTGCTACCATAAATGCCGAATAAAAACCTAATCCAAAATGACCTATAATATTAGCATCATCCTTGTATTTCTTAAGGAAGTCCTCTGCTGACGAAAAGGCAACTTGGTTAAGGTATTTCTTCACTTCTGACTCTGTCATCCCGATACCTCTATCCCGAATGGTCAGTGTTTTTTCTTCTTCGTTTAGTATTATGTCAATGGTTGTAGACCCCAGATCATCCTTTATTTCTCCCTTTGAAGATAAGGTTCTGAGCTTGCTTGTAGCATCTACTGCATTGGAAATCAATTCTCTAAGAAAAATCTCTTGATCTGAATAGAGAAATTTTTTGATGATCGGAAATATGTTTTCCGTCTGTACTGATATTTGTCCTTTTTCCATTTTCTGAATTTATGATTACACCTTAAGTTGTCAAAGCCTATGCCACATGGCTATTTATGACAAAATGTCTGATATGCAAGCTTCATTAAATTATTCCATCCGTATAAAGATCTCTAACTATTTATATCTTTTTGTTGCTTATTTTTAACGAAATTAGCTAACTTTAGCTCATACAATTATTACTACAACACTTCAACCATTGACATATGAATACCTTTAAAATTCTATTTGCCTTACTAGCAGTTCTTCTTTTACAATCTACAATATCTGGACAAGAAGATATTTCCTTAACTGCTCCATTAATAGATCCTAGTCCTCTCGAATTTAATGGCAGTGGCCAATTAAAATTCACCATAAATAATGTTAATGGATCTTATCCAGAAGATTCTGGTGTCAAAATTGAAATAGAGCTTTTTAAGGTAAGACCGCTAGTGGGGGCATCTTCTGTCTCTGGTTCTGAAGCTTTCGAATGGTCATATGATGAGAATAAAAATACACTACAAGGAACTCAGATAAATGAAATAGGGTTTTTATTCTCTGAGAGAATTATTATAGATATTATAGTTGTAGAGTTTTCTGCTGAACCTGGTAATGTTGGTTTTATAGCTACAGCTCTGGCATCTATAGATGGGAATAGCAAAAATAACACAGGCAGCTCTTTTACCTGGACGACTAACAATGATTATGGTATCTCAGGTACGGTCTTTCATGATGTCAATCAGAATCAGGTACAAGATGAAAATGAATTTGGTGTAGACGGGATCAAAATTGACATAATAACAGATGACGCTACGGCGATAAGTAATAAAAACGGATCTTACATCTATAAGGCGGAAGAAGGTACAACATACACCGTTTCTCCAGATCTAGGAGATGAGTGGTTACTGACTACCGAGGATGCAAGCATAACACATACTTTTGAGAATGCTAATCCAGGGAATTACAATAATGATTTTGGTATTATTCCTGTAAATATGAGTACCGAGATCTTCGCAAATCTTAGTTCAGATCCTACGATATGCAATCGAGCGATCAACTACAAACTTAGATATGTAAACAGAGGTACTGAAGTAGAATCTGGTCAGCTAAGATTAGCAATGGATTCTAAGATAGAATTACTTCATACTAGTGAAAATTTCACCACAGAAAATATCTATCATGTATGGGAAGTCAGTAATCTATCTCCTAACGAGTCTAAGGAAATAAATCTATTTGTGAAAATGCCTTCAGAAGAGGAGGTAGGAAATCTTATTACCATGGATTACTATTTCATAGACACAGAAGCAGGCACCGATGTCGAGGCTTTTGCAGATACGTATGAGTCTACGATATTATGTGCCTACGATCCTAACGATAAGATCGTATTTCCAGCAGGAGAAGAAGAAGAAAATTATACGAACAAAGACCAGGCTCTGCAGTACACGATAAGATTTCAGAATACTGGAAACGCTCCAGCAAGAGACGTACTTATCACTGACGATATAGATCCTAACTTAGATCTAGCAACACTGAGAGTGACCAATAGCTCGGAAGATGTGCTGACCGGTATTATAGATAGAGAGGTGAGTTTTTTGTTTAAAGATATCTACCTTATAGACAGTCTAGCGGACGAGCCTAATAGTCATGGATTCATAAGTTACATTATTTCTCCACTTGATGAGATTGATGATTTTACCAAAGTAGAAAATACAGCAAATATATTCTTTGATGATAACCCACCTATCGGAACGAATACAACACTTAATACACTAGTGGATCAGCTTTCATCATCTAATGACCTAGCTGAGAAATATGATATCCTATTGTATCCTAATCCTACCGATGGAGCATTTCAGATATCTAGTTCACATAATATACAAGCCTTAGAAATTTTTTCTGCTTCTGGTCAGCTTGTATATAAGAATTCATTTTCTAATGTAAATTTTGTCCCTATTGAATCTGACGATATTTTAAGGTCGGGCATCTACTACATAAAATTGAATATAGAAAAAGAAATTGTAGTCAAAAAACTTACCTTAAGATAAGCTTTAGATTACTTAAGCTTATTTCTTTTATCTACGCAACTGTAATTAGTCTTGCGCGTATTCCATCTTGAACTTAAATAACGGTTGAGTTATCTCACCCAATACACTACATATTTCATCTTAACATATATGTCAAATTTTAAAACATACCTACTGTATAACCAATATAGTATAGATTACAGAAAGTGATAATGTGAAAATAAATATATAATTCCTACGTGATCGAGCACTTTGGCAAGGAATATGCAACTAGCTAATTGTTCAGATTAAGAAGGAGGATACTTAAATGATAGGATCTTCTTTTTTACGACCGGTTTGCGTAGGGGGTACAAGAACCGGTCATTTTTTTTTCTTCTTTTTAGAAGACTTTGCTAGTGGATTGAACCTCAAACACAAATCCACCCAAAATTCTAAATCTACTTCCATATCTATTCCCTCATCTTTTACATGCACAAATCCTTTTAAGGGTCTTCCTGTAAATTCCATTTTTATACAACCAGGCTTTCTCAACGAAGCTTCGTATGCTCCCTTACCGACTCTAGCCATCAGCATGTTATTTTTAACTCCACAGAGCATCTTATCATCCACCATAAAACAAAGTCCACCCATCATTTTTTTCTCAACACTATGGATCTTTTTTTCGGATAAAACTCTTCTTATTCTATCTGCCAGATGTTCGTCGTAAGCCATTCCCTTATTTTAATTATTAGCATCGATCTTCCAAGAAGAATAGAAATTATTTAATAAATTCTTCTGATTTTCACTAAGCATATTATTAGTAAGATCTAAATGTAAGAAACCTAGATAGTGCATACCCAGGTAGCCCGCGCTCAATCGAAAAGGCTCTTCAAAACCATCATTCATTTTTTCTGAACCGCTACAACAAATCATAGCCATTTTTTTTCCTCGTAATTTTCTACCTAGATCTTTTTCTATAGTGAGTAGATCTGTAATTCTATCAAAAAAGCATTTCATAATACCACTCATGCTATACCAGTATATAGGAGAAACGAAAACGAGAGTATCATAATTATCTAATATCTCTCTCATCAGATCCAGAAAGTCATCTCCCCTATTACGATGCTTATAATCATAATCGCTAATCTCGTACTTAGATAAATCTATAAAAGGGATTCCTACATTCTCATGTAAATGATGGACCATCTGAAACGTATTCCCATCTGATCGAGATGAACCCACAATTAATACAGTTTTTGACATATGCTAAAGTAATCATTTTATAAATGCCTTAAAAAAGCCTCAGGATTATTAAGGAAATTCTTAGTAATCGTATAATGATCTGTTGCTTCCAGAGCTGTCTTTTTCATACCCTCTTCTGTAATTTCATATATAGTTGCCTCAGGCATAGCCATCAATATGGGAGAATGGGTAGCTATAATAAACTGTGACATATTATTTTTCAGATGCTCCTTAATGTGGAAAATCAGGGAAAGTTGCTTAGCAGGTGAGAGCGCCGCTTCTGGCTCATCTAAAATAAAAATACCTCTAGACTTTACTTTTTCTTGTATAATTTTCATGTAGGCTTCTCCGTGGGAAAACGTATTGAGCGATTGTCCATAATCCTTGCGCATATGGTACAACTGCGTATTAGCATTGTCCTTCATTTGCTGAATAATCTCCTTAGGGACTTCCCCATCTAGTTCAGATAACTGAGCATGCAGGGATTGGTCTCTTCTGTTCACACTGTTCAGATAATCTCCAAAATCTTCTGCTCTAAAGAAAAAACCGATGGGTCTATCGATATTATATTCTAGTTGTAAATATGGCGCTAGCTTTACTGCCGCCTCAAAGGATTTTTTAGCATAATCAGATCCATCCATGTGAGGGAGTTGTAATCTAAAAGCTAGTGTTTCTATGAGTGTAGACTTTCCCGTACCATTGTCACCTATAAAGAAAGTAATTTCATTTGTTAGATCTACTTGATCTGCGAATTTTATGGCAGGTACATTATAAGGGAAAGGGTTCTTTTTTTCTAATGGAATATTTAAGGATTTGAGGTAAGGCATACGTCTTGGTACTTTTTATTGCAAGTTCTCAATTATAACGAAGAATAGTAATTTTTTATTCATAACATTTTAAGGTCCTGCAGTACTTGTGTAGAAAGAATTTTTCTCCTACAAATTATCTGATCGACTTCTCCTTTATTATAATATTGCTTTAGAAGTTAATTATGGTAATTTCCGATATAGAAGATTGCTCCGCTTAGATCATATTAAGAAAAGAAAAAACGATTGAGATTACTCTACCCATCGCATTCGATCATAATAAAAAACGCTTATTATACCATTTCTATTTTTAGATGACGGAAAAGGATTTAGAATTGTTCAAAATGGATCAAGGCAAAAAACGTAGGCGAACCCATAGGTTCGGCGAGGCTTTTAAACGAAGGAACATGAAGAACAAAATAAATAATTACCGTCATTCTAAACTAGAATTGGTATTATATGGCTGATAACTGCTACACAAAAGATAGATTATTTACAACCCACTTTCTAAGCTGGTTTTCAATTTAGAATAGCATACAGACAAAGGTTTAAAAAAGCTTTGCTAAATTCAATACTAATTCTATATTCAGAAAAATACAATTATCATGATTCCATTAATTATCGGTATTGGTGTTTTCCTTATGATCTTAGAGCGCATCGTTCCGGATCAGAAACTACCACATGTAAAAGGCTGGTGGACTAGGGTTATTATCATAAATGTATTACAATTAGGTATTGTCATTCTAGGAAGCTACACTTGGGATATCTGGCTAAAGCAATTTTCTTTATTTTCTTTGTCTACCCAGCTCAGTGCGCTTACTGGTGGATTAGTCGCTTATTTTATTGTAACCTTTGTTTTCTATTGGTGGCACAGGTGGAGACATGATATTAATTTCTTATGGCTTACTTTCCACCAGTTGCATCACAGTCCCCAGCGAATAGAAACCATCACTTCTTTCTACAAACATCCTGCAGAAATTATATGTAATTCTATCCTTATAGGTGCTATTAATTTTCTGATCCTAGGGCTGTCTATAGAATCTGCAGCTTATTGCATCTTGTTCAGCTCGATAGGTGAATATGTATATCATATGAATATTAAGACACCTCACTGGATGGGCTATATATTCCAAAGACCAGAGATGCATCGGATACATCATCAAAAATCAAAGCATTACAATAATTTTTCTGATCTCCCTATTTGGGATATGCTTTTTGGTACGTTCGAAAACCCTAAGGTAAGAGACATGGAGTGTGGATTCAAGCCAGAGCGTGAAAAAAAGCTAGTCGATATGCTTGGGTTTAAAAATGTCAATGATAACTATACTTCAAAATAATATATGCGTAAGATTCTGTATTACCTTATTATCACTATCGGATTTTTACAAACGATAGGCTATCTCACCAAAATTAAAATGATCAGAGATCTAGGTGTGGTGACTGCTGCCTCTCCCCTACCCATTGTTTTTACAGAGGTAAAAGGAGTAGAAACATTTGCTAGCGATTTCTACCTACAATGGACCAATAGCAACAATGAGAAAGAAGTAGTTCAAATAACACCAGCACTATACTCAAAACTTAATGGTCCCTACAATCGCAGAAATATATATGGAGCAGCTATAGCATATGGACCAGTCCTTCCAGAAAAAATATGGGATCCTATTCTCAACTATGGTCTATGTAATGATATCTTAGAAAATGAATTAGAAATTCCAATAGACAAAGAAAATTTTTCACTTTTTATAAAAACTAGAACGGAAGGAAGAGATGATGAATGGACGCTAAAAACTGAATGTAGATGAAGTCTTATTCACCATATCAGTTTTCGCTATTTAGAATTATACTGGGCACTTATCTCTTATTTCATTTTATATTTTTGATTCCTTATGCTGCCGAAATTTGGAGTAATATCGGCTTATTACCCGATCCATCCTCCAACTTGACCTATGGTGTATTCCCTAATCTGCTCTACTACCTGACGTCAGCAACGAGTGTAACGATCTATGTTAGCCTGCTAGCTTTGTTGAGTTTTTGTTTTCTGATTGGGTTCCACAGACCTGTTGTTGCTATTCTATTGTGGTACGGCTGGGCATCATTATTTGACAGAAATAATCTTATCAACAATCCTAGTATTCCTTACGTAGGCTGGCTACTCTTAGTCTGTGCTGCTCTACCCAAGGGCGAACCGTGGTCACTAAGCCGTTCTACTAAAGGTCAAAAATGGGAGATGCCTAATATTTTATTTTATGGTGCATGGTCATTGATGGCCATCGGATATACGATCAGTGGTTTTGATAAGTTTTCTTCGCCTAGCTGGAGAGATGGAACTGCTATTTTTCATTTACTAGAAAATCCTTTGGCAAGGGATTCTTGGTTAAGAGAACTGTTAGTGCAATTACCTATGGGTGTAATCAAAATAAAAACATGGTCGGTATTATTTATTGAGATGGCATTCTTACCGCTTGCCATTTATAAACCAACTAGAAAATGGATATGGCTTGCTATGATCATGATGCATCTAGGAATTCTTCTCATCGTAGATTTTGCAGATTTGACACTAGGTATATTAATGATTCATTGGTTTACCTTTGATTCTGAGTGGCTAAAACCTAAAGCAAAACACAGTGGGTTACTATTCTTTGATGGCGTGTGCAGTGTTTGTAATGGATTGATTGATTTTATGATGGCTGAAGACAGAAATAATGCCGTGCGCTTTGCTTCACTACAAGGTGAAACAGCTAAAGGTATCGTAGATTCCATATATCTAGAACAACTGAGTTCTATCGTCTATAAGGAAGGAGACAAAATCTATACAGAATCTGATGCTATTATAAAAGCTTCCGTTGCTATGGGAGGCATTTACAAACTTGCATACCTTTTTAAGATTATACCAAAGTTCCTGAGAGATAAAGTCTACACCTACATCGCGACAAACCGATACAAATGGTTTGGAAAGAAAGATGCTTGTCGTATGCCTACGCCTGAAGAAAAAGAGAAGATACTACCTTAAATATGAGACAAATCAAGAAAGATGATTCGTAAAATTTTCCTGCTAATCCTAAAAATGGTTCTAGCAATTATAGCATTTTTATTACTCTATCTCTTGGCGGCTTTTGTTCTGTCAAAACTTACCATAAATAAAGAATCTTCCGCACCAGAGGAGATGGATATATATTTGTTGACTAACGGGATACACTCAGATATAGTCGTCCCTACCATTACAGATCAGATCAATTGGTTTACAAAACTTAATTTTCTAAACCCAACCCAAGATATATCTACTTATAAGTACCTAGCGATAGGATGGGGTGACAAAGGATTCTACCTGAATACACCTTCCTGGTCAGAACTAAAAGTAAGCACTGCGTTAAAAGCAACTGTAGGTATAAGCGGTACCGCAATCCATGCAACTTACTATGAAGATATGTCAGCAGCAGAAGACTGCAAGAAAATTAGGATCAGCAAAGAGCAATATAGTCGACTAATAAATTATATAGAAAATAGTTTTGAAAAGGATGCAACTGGTCAGTTCATCAAAATAGAAACAACAGCTAACCGAGGAGATCGAGATGCCTTCTATGAAGCAAAAGGAAGGTATCATATTTTCAATACCTGTAACAACTGGACAAATAAAGGTCTTAAAGCCTCAGGACAAAAAGCATGTCTATGGACGGTATTCCAAAAACCTATCTTTCAAAAGTATGAATAAGGAATGTCGTATGATAAGTTTCTTACTAATAATGTGTTCTATAAATCTTTCTTGTTTAACAGGAAATAATACAGAGCCCAACGTAAACCCTACAGAGAAAAGAAAGCCTGTTAATACTCTTATAGCAGTAGATACCATGCCTTCCCTTAAATATACTTCAGGAATAAGGTCTATCCTGCTCGATAAGAAAGGAGTTTATTGGCTAGGCAGTCACCATGAAGGAGTATGTAGGTATGATGGAATATCGTATGAATATTTTACACAAGCAGACGGGCTAGGTAGTAATCAAGTAAGGTCTATACAAGAAGATGATGAGGGTTCGATATGGTTCGGAACCTCTGATGGAGTAAGTCGTTATGTCAATGGAAAAATAGAACATCATAAGCCTAAAAAAACTCATTTCTTCTTAGCTACAGATCATACGAATCGGCAATGGTCTATATCCAAAGATGACCTCTGGTTTAATGCTGGAAACGACTCTGGCATATATCGCTATAATGGTAAGGAAGTGGAGTATCTGAACTTACCTGTTCTAGAAAACAATGACTCCTTTAATGGTTTTGGGAATACTGGTTTTTCGCAAGATAGTAAGGGTAAAATATGGATTGCAACCTATGAGGCTGCATTTGGGTACGACGGTGAAAATTTCGAAATTATAGATAATGATTTTCTTAAATTTAGGCTGCAGCATGAAGGACTACATATCCGCAGTATTCTAGCGGATAGTAAGGGAAACTTATGGATAGGAAATAATGGGATAGGTGTTTTACTTAAGTCAGGAGATACTATCATAAACTTCTCGAAAAAGAAAGGTTTGGTTCATGCCTTTAGCACTGGTATGGGTGATCTATCTCCTGCAGGTACACTAGAGCATGTTTTTGTGATAGAAGAAGATAGGCATGGAAATATTTGGTTTGGAGATCGAGACACTGGGGCATGGCGATATGATGGAAGGACTATGAAAAACTATACTATAGATTCTACTTTACAATCTCAGATGATATGGGCGATATATGAGGATAAGCACGGCAACTTACTATTTGGAATGGCAGAAGGTGGTGTGTATATATTTAAAGCAAGTATTTTCGAAAAGATATTTTAGCAATCTTAATATGATTATTTTCAGAGTAGTCCTTTGTAATAGGCATTGCCTATGGCTTGATGTATAATTTTTGAGCTATTGTATTTTTTTAGTCATCCTCCAGGTCTATTGACATATAGAACTATTATACAATTTCCTTATACGTTGGCGAGCAAAAGGCCAAGCATATTAGGAAGTATATTTAGAGGTTACAATAAAAATATTCATAGAAATGACTGATTTCAAAATACTGGATATCTAGTCAAGCGAATACAAATAAAGAAATAGTAGCAATTCGATAAAGATCAGCTTTGCAAGAAAAATAAAACTGTCCTCATGTAATGTATAATGGGAAAAGTACGTTATATAAATCGAACTGATCAGGCTGCAGCGGTATGCCGCGTGAGGTGCCTGAAAGGGGCTGACGTAGGAAGCCGTCCCGAATACGAAGAACAATCTTACATTAGTACCGTTAGCTTTTGGTATCAAAGTGTAATATATTAGCGATACCTTAGAGGGACCTGGTCTGTAAGGGCCTGGCCGTCGTACTTAGGGTACTAAGGCAGGCGGGACCGACCCTGCGGGATGAAATGTGCAGATGCACAAGGGTCACGCCCAAATTATGAAAATGAAATACGTATGAAAATGAAATATAAATATATCCTTCTTGTCCTTGTTTTTGCGACTGGGATGTCAGCGATTACGGTGAATAATGATCGCTTGTTTGAGATATCTAAGAATATAGAGATTTTTGTAAAGATATATAAGGAACTCAATGCAAATTATGTGGATGATATAGATCCGAGCCAGCTGATGCGTACAGGAATAGATGCTATGGTCGGCAGTCTGGATCCCTATACGAACTACATATCCGAGTCTCAGGTGCAGGGATATCGGATAGAATCGGAGGGTAAATATCAGGGTATCGGTGCTATTGTAGAGAAAGTGGGTGATTATCTCACCGTTATTGCGCCTTATCAGGGTAGTCCAGCGATAGATGCTGGACTGAAAGCGGGTGATCGTATACTGAAAGTGGATGGCTTATCTACAGATAATAGAAGCCAGAGTGATCTAAACGAAATGGTAAGGGGTGTGCCGGGAACCATGCTGAATCTGACGATAGAAAGGCCAGGTACGGCTACGCCTTTTGATATAGTCCTAAAGAGAGGTGAGGTCAACATAAATAATGTTCCGTATAGCGGTATGGTATCTGATGATGTCGGGTATATTTCATTGACGACATTTACACAGAAGGCAGGAGCTAATGTAGCTGGGGCTCTGAAGGATCTAAAAAAAGAGAATCCTGGTCTTGCAGGGGTAATATTGGACTTAAGATATAATGGTGGTGGACTGCTTAACGAAGCGTTAAATGTAAGTAATGTGTTCCTTCCTAAGGACATAGAACTAGTAGGTGTACGAGGGAAAGTCAGAGAAAGGGATGCTTCTTATAAGACGAGAAATATACCTGTGGACTTGGAGATTCCTGTCGCTGTGCTAATCAATAAAAGATCGGCGTCGGCGTCTGAAATCGTATCTGGAGCTATTCAGGATCTAGATAGAGGCGTGCTCATCGGTCAGCGTTCGTTCGGAAAAGGGTTAGTACAAAACACTAAGGATGTAGGTTATAATTCACGTGTAAAGCTTACAACGTCTAAGTATTACATCCCTAGTGGCAGATGTATACAGAGTGTCGAATATGAAGATGGCGAACCAAAGGATATCCCTGAGGAGCTGAGAGCTAAGTTCAAAACTAAAGGTGGCAGAACTGTTACAGATGGAGGAGGTGTTGCTCCTGATGTTAGACTAGAAGCTCCTATAGTTTCTGATATCGTAGAGAACATGCTTAAGGATAAGGTGGTCTTTAACTTTGTCACAGAGTACTTATTACAGAAAGGGATAGATTCTATAGGACTGGAGGAAATTGCTTTTGTGGATTATCCATCGTTCGAGCAGTTTGTAAAAAAACAAAATTATAGCTTTCAGACCAAGGCAGAGAAAGAACTGAAGGAAATGGAGTCGGACATTACAGATAGAGAGAAAAAGATAATCCAGTCAGATATTACTTCTATGAAAAATAAGATAGGGCAAGAGAAATCTGACGATGTACAGGAGTTTAAGGCAGAAATTATCAAAGAGATAGAAAAAGAAATAGCTACTAGGTTCCATTTCCAGAAAGGGAGCACTTATATTAAGCTGAGGGGAGATACCGAGGTACAGGAGGCGATAAGTATTTTGGGTGATCCTGCTAGATATAATAAGATATTAGGGAAGTAAGGTGCCTGAGCTAGATCTCTCTTAATTAGTAAGGAATTTGTACATATACCGTGCATTGTTATCAATGATTTTATAGTTTTTATTCTTCATGTCTTCGTTGAAAATATAGGTAATAGCTAGGGCTGTCCACCCGATTCTGATGAATCGCTTCTCTCTTCGTTGGTCCTATTAGTCCTTATGTTCCTGAGGACTGCTCCTTCCCCAACCTTTTTCCTGGTTCGCTCAGTTTTAGAAATATCGCTCTAGATATATTTGCAACAAATTCACTTGCTCATGCCTTGTTACATTTTCAATAATTCTCAAAACTTGTGTGGCATTATAAAAAGTAAAGGTATTTCTTAGATGTAGAGAAAACATATGCTTTTTCTCTATTAAATGATTTCAAGGGTTTTTACATTTGTATCATGCAAAATATACTATGTATAGAGACCGCTACAGAAGTCTGCTCTATAGCGCTGGAAGGTAGTGATGGAACATTACATCTTACCGAATCTCAGGATGCTCGATCTCATACAAGATCTTCTACCTTGTTCATAAAAAAAGTGCTAAGCTCAGCTGGTATCACCATAAATGATATAGATGCTATCGCTATCAGTTCTGGACCAGGATCTTATACAGGTCTCAGAGTAGGCGCAAGCATTGCAAAAGGAATCTGTTATACTCTAGACTTACCATTAATACAGGTATCCACACTAGAGAGTATAGCTAGTTCGACGAGGAAGGCTTATCCAGGAAGTGACAAGCTGCATATCCCTATGATAGATGCCCGGAGGATGGAGGTATACACCGCTAGCTACGATGCTGGTGGCGAACAAAAAGGGACGCTAGAAGCTAAAATACTAGATGAGACCTCTTTTCAAGATCAACTCGTGGGGTATGAAAAGTTAGTATTTTCTGGAAATGGGAGTGCTAAGTTTGCAGAAATAATAGATAATCCTGACTTTATTTTCTCAGATGCGGTCTGTTCTGCTTCATGGATGGTAGCCCTTGCCAGAGAAAAATATGAGCGACAAGAATACATAGATGCATCATATTACAAGCCTGAATACCTCAAGGCGCCTAACATTACCCGCTCCAAGAAAAAGTTATTTTAAGGGTAAACCCTTAAAACAAATGAACTCTTTTGCAAGATTTTATATTGATATACAGTTGGTTACGCATATAATATAATAGATATCCCAAAGTTGGTATAGTTTTGGTAATCTCAGCATTGTATTCCGTGAACAAAAAAATTATTAATTACTTGCTATGAGAAATAAGAAAAACGAAACAGTTACTCTTAAAAAAGGCGGTAAGGAAGTACAGTTAGATTACGCAGATCTAAGAAAAGCTGTTCTTGTCTTACGTGCTGTTAACCATAAACTCAGACAGAGGATTATAGATCTACTTGAAGAAAGTGATACTATGACAGTTACAGATATCTATATAAAACTTAGATTAGAACAATCTGTTGCGTCACAACATCTTGCTATTTTAAGACGAGCAGGTGTGGTCATCACAGAAAGACAAGGGAAATTTATCTATTATTCTCTGGACAAAGACCGATTAGCGCAGATATCTGCACTAGTAGAAGATTTAGCATAAAATTACTTACTAAAAACCTGACAGCCAATAAGTTAAAACGTCTACACTTTACTAAAACTTTAAAATTAGTTTTCAACGAGTTATAAATGTGATTTTTATTTAATATTAAATTATGATAATACATTATAATTATTCATATTTGTTCTCGAGGTCGAAAAATAAGAACTAAGAAAACTACATGGAAAAGGCTAAAGTTACTTTTAACTACGAGAAACTTCAGGTCTCAACCGAGCTTATGCGTGCAATGGCACATCCGTTACGATTGAGAATATTAGAGTTTATCGATACCCACGGGGTTATCAATGTAAATAAGATTTACAGTAACCTACAGATAGAGCAATCTATCACCTCCCAGCACTTAAGAATTCTGAAAGTGGCAGGAGTCGTGAATTCAGAACGAGAAGGAAAATTTATCCACTATAGTATCAACTATGATATTATAAATAAAGTGGAACTTGCTATAAAGAATTTTATAGCGAGGAACAAGTAAAACATAGAGCCGGATAGTATTGTTCGGTTTTATTTTTTCCTCCCTTATTTACCAAGGATAGCTTTTGCTAAGCCTATAATTAGTGTGCATATTTTTAGAGATTTGACCTCTTTTTTTTGTTCTATTATGCCTATCAGGACATCCGTGCTCCGTGATTAGGAATTGATTTTACTATGCTTATTAGTCTACGGCTTGTAGAATCATACTTAGATTTCCCCTCACCATACCACAAATACTTATATCAGAAGCTTCTAAGCTTAAGCCTCCGCTTGCAGCTCATGACCACTTGCCATGAAGACGCATTACGACGAAGTTTTTAAATATCTATTGGTTTTTTTTAGTCTTAGACTCCGCTATACTACAGGTTCAGTATACCTCTTTCCTAAAAGAACCCATATTTACTTTCTTAGATTTCTTGCTCTTCAGAACTTCTTAGGATATTCGCTACTTGAGACCTAAAGGTGGCAAAGTAACTACTTAGCTATTATAACTCTACCGAATAGCGCATATAGACAGCACGGCTAAAAAAACTAGGAGATTCGATATCTGGCCTTATACCATTTCTATTTTTAGATGACGGAAAAGGATTTAGAATTGTTCAAAATGGATCAAGGCAAAAAACGTAGGCGAACCCATAGGTTCGGCGAGGCTTTTTAACGAAGGAACATGAAGAACAAAATAAATAATTACCGTCATTCTAAACTAGAATTGGTATTATACATTTTAGGAGATACAAGCAGGAAATGGCGTTAAAAACAATGGCTTGTTTGAGGAGAGACGTAGGAACGACGAGTTAACGCTTGTTCCGCCATTTACAATTGGATATCCATTAAGAATGAAAGCCTAGCCGGCGAGGCGACGATAAATTAAGAAAAATGTTAAGTATATAGAACAATCCGAGCGATATGATGCTACGAACGGTAATCAAACTTGATTGTTTTGATGCATCTTAAATGATCTATTCAGTAACTCTAATTACGTTAGACTATCTACGCTACTCTTCCTCCCCTGCTCCGATCGCTGTAGCGACGGCACCTCCAGCACTAACGGGCTCCACCTTCTTAGGTGCCTGGAAGAATTTACGATGAAAAAGTAGAATGCTTACCACTCCTACAGAAATAGCTGCATCAGCAACGTTAAATACGGGCTTAAAAAACTGAAAAGAGCTACCTCCCCACTTGGGTACCCATTCTGGCCAGGTCGTATCCACCATTGGAAAATAGAACATATCTACCACCTTACCCTTCAGAAAAGGTGCATATCCACCTCCTTCAGGAAACATGGTAGCTAATCCACCATGGAAGGTCGACTCTGAAAATATCAGGCCATAGACCATACTGTCTATAATATTTCCCAGAGCACCCGCAATGATAAGTGCGAAACTAATGAGTAGTCCCACAGACTCCTTAGCGATAATGAGACTTCTCAGTAAGTATACGAGAAAACCTACCATGATTATCCTGAAAATACTCAGTACATATTTTCCGATATCTCCTCCGAGTGTTATCCCGAAAGCCATTCCCTCATTCTCTATAAAATGTATTTTGGCCCACTCAAGTCCCATAATATCAAACCCTCGACCATAGAGAATATTGGTTTTGACATACACCTTAAGCCACTGATCTAGTATAAGTATAAGTATAATTATCGCTACTACGATGCCCGTTCTCTTCAAAAGAATATATTTTAAAATCTTAACAAAAATACTTAAAAAGCGCTTACTTCTGCTTAGCACCTATACTCAACGTCGCATGTGGTACAGCCATCAGCCTTTCCTTAGATATAAGCTTGCCTGTTTCTCTACATATCCCGTACGCCTTATTCTGTACCCGTAACTTAGCATTTTCTAGATGCTGTATAAGCTTACTTTGGCGAGACGCCAGAGATTGTACATGCTCCGTTTCCATTCCAGCATTACCATCAGATAATCCCTTGACTTTAGAGTCAGGATTATCAGCCAGCTCATTCATTTGAGCCTTATAATACGCTAATTGTTCTTTCGCTATCCTAAGCTTTTCATCTATTAATTCACCGAATTCCTTTAGTTCAGCAACAGTGTATTTGTTCTTAGCTCTTTTTTTAGCAGTCATGATTTAGTATTTATAACTATTAACTAGTTAAATGTCCAAAAAGTGCAAATATATACGAAATCTTAGCTTATTATCACTTCAATATTCTATAATCACAATGTTTTAGTCTAAAAACCCTAATTTTAAGCTCATTTTCAACGTACTTTTCATGCAAAAGCGATCGGGTAGACAAGAAAACAGAATAAATAAGGAGGAGTTAAAACAGCGTTTAGCCCAAGAAAAGCAAGAAAGGACTACCCTATCTTTCTATAAATATGCTCACATAGAAGATGTTATTCCTTTCAGAGAACGCTTCTATAAGCTGCTAGCCGACATAGGCACTTTCGGAAGAATATATGTGTCCAGCGAAGGCATCAATGGTCAGATGTCCGTTCCTTCAGACAAATTAGACAGTCTGAGAACCGCCCTCGACACCATTGATTTCCTACAAGGCATACGACTCAATATTGCCATAGAAGATGATGGAAAATCCTTCTACAAGCTTACGATAAAAACCAAAGATAAAATCCTTGCAGACGGCCTAGATGATGAAACCTTTGATGTGACGGATAGGGGTCAACATCTTACCGCAGAAGAATTTAACCAATTATCAGAACGCGATGACAGCATTGTGATAGATATGCGGAATCATTACGAGAGCGAGGTCGGGCATTTTGATGGCGCCGTAACACCTGATGTAGAGACCTTCAGAGAATCCCTGCCCATCATAGAAGAGATACTAGAGGAGCACAAAGACAAGCACATCATCATGTACTGTACGGGAGGAATACGTTGCGAAAAAGCCAGTGCCTATTACAAGCATAAGGGATTCGAACAGGTATATCAGCTAGAGGGCGGCATAATAGAATATGCCCGCCAGGTTAAAAAAAATCAACTAGAAAATAAATTTAAAGGCAAGAATTTTGTCTTCGACGAACGACTCGGGGAGCGGATAACGGAAGAGATTATTTCTCGCTGCCACCAGTGTGGTCGCCCCTGTGATACACATGTCAATTGTAGTAACGAGGCCTGCCATATCCTCTTTCTACAATGCGAAACTTGTGCCAAAGAAAATCAGAATTGTTGCTCTATAAAATGCAAAGATTTTAATGCCTTACCAGCAGAAGAGCAAGAAAATTTAAAACCCCGCATGCAGTTTAATGGAACAAAGTTTGGTAAAGGTAGATACAAAGCAGCAAGGGAAGCAGATAATTTAGAGGAGCTGTAAAAGCTCACAGAAAAACCTATATATGTTCATTATATTTTGGGCGTAACCCTTTGCTTCTTCTCAAAGCCCACCCGCAGGGTCGGAGTATTACAGACTCACCATTCGGTTCGGTCCTATCGGACTAGCCCCGCCCTTACACGCATCATCATTTCGCAAGCAGGTCTATCTTCCATGTTCCTTACGCAAGAAATCATAACTTACTTGGTATAAAATACACGTAATATGCTCTAATCGGAAAACGAAAAGTACTAAGCATAGGTCCTTACAAGTAATTATCTATAATACCAATTCCGTTTTTTAGATGACGGAAAAAGATTTAGAATTGTTCAAAATGGATCAAGGCAAGAACGAATGAGTTCGACGTAGTCGAATAAAGTACGAAAGAAATTCTTAGGTACTACATCTTGCTTCAGAATATTTGCTCCAGGATCTTGGTTTATCTCTTTAAGATATCAAATCTTGCAGTAGGTTTAGCCAGGAGTCGTTCCTCTCTAATCAATTGACCGGTTCTATCACAAACGCCATAAGTTTTATCTTGGATGCGTTCCAAAGCAGATCTAAGTTCTCTTGATTTTCGCTGGATACGATTTATAAGTTGTTTATTTGTAGCTCTCTGTTGGAAATGTTTACTACTCTGATTAAAGTCTACATTCGTGTTAGCCATTCGTTCTTTTTGGGCTTTTCGATCTGCTTTATATCTAGCAAGTTCTTCGTTTGTTTGTCTTAGTTCTTCATCTAATATAGATTTGAATTTTTTAAGTTTTTGAGGACTATATTGTATGGGATTTTTTGACATGATATTTTGTTTTATTTTAATAAGAAATTAGATAGATAACTTTTCAATAAATATTTGATATACTCTAGTTATATGATGGATTACATAATGATAATAGATCATTATGCGTATCAGGGTTTTTATAAGTTACAAAAAATATCTTTTTGCATTAGTATACTATTTATAATATTTGTGATTTAGTAACATATGTGTAAAAATTTATTCTTATCCGCAGTATAACTAGAATACACTTCGCTTACAAGAATGAATTCTAATGAGTAGCATTCCCTGCACCATATGGAATTCTAATATTATCCACTAGATCCTGAACTTCTTTCGGAGGTGGTGATGTAAAATTTGAAACTATGATAGCCACTGCAAAATTAACAAACATAGCAACCGTTCCAAATCCTTCTGGAGAGATACCAAACCACCAATCCGGCTTAAGAGAATCTACCGCATTTTTTCCTCCATCAAAAATTCCAAATTTAAACTTCACCATGTAGAATAGCATGAGTACAATACCAACTACCATACCTGCAATCGCACCTTCTTTGTTCATTCTTTTATAGAAGATACCTAATACTATGGCGGGGAAAAATGATGCCGCAGCAAGACCAAAAGCCAAGGCGACAACGGCCGCTACAAATCCAGGCGGATGGATACCAAAATATCCAGCAATACATACCCCAACAACTGCCGACAAACGTGCCGCTAACAATTCTCCTTTATCAGAAATTTGAGGATTGATTATTTTCTTAATAATATCATGTGATACAGATGATGAAATTACTAATAATAATCCCGCAGCAGTAGAAAGTGCTGCGGCTAAACCTCCTGCCGCTACTAGCGCGATTACCCAATTGGGCAGTTTAGCAATTTCTGGATTTGCAAGAACCATTATATCTCGGTTGACCTGTAGTTCATTTGTTTCTTTGTCAGCTACGTACTGAATTATACCATCATTATTTTTATCATTGAAAGTTATCAGGCCTGTGGTTTCCCACTTATTAAACCAGTCTGGCATATCTGAATAACTTCTATTGCTTACTGTTTCTATTAGATTTATCCTCGCAAAAATAGCAATAGCAGGAGCCGTTGTATATAGAATAGCTATGAATAGTAAGGCCCATCCAGCTGACTTACGAGCATCGCTAACTTTTTTTACCGTAAAGAAACGTACGATAACATGAGGCAAACCTGCTGTCCCCACCATCAAGGCCGCAGTAATAAAAAATACATCTACTTTTGATTTGCTACCTGAAGTATATTCATGAAAACCCAATGCGCTATGCAAACCATCTAGCTTATCTAGTAAATAAATGCCATCAGCACCCGCACTGCCAAATCCAAGTTGAGGTATAGGAATTCCTGTCATCTGCATAGAAATAAAGATAGCTGGAACCATAAACGCAAAGATCAATACACAATACTGAGCTACTTGTGTATAAGTGATACCTTTCATACCACCTAGGACTGCATAAAATAGTACGATCACCATCCCGATAATAACACCAGTTGTAATATCTACCTCTAGAAAACGCGAAAATACAATACCAACACCCTGCATCTGTCCCGCTACATAAGTGAAGGAAACAATTAGCGCACAGAAAACGGCTACAATACGCGCCTTGTCAGAATAATAACGATCTCCGATAAAATCTGGCACCGTGAACTTCCCAAATTTCCTAAGATACGGCGCTAGTAATAAAGCCAATAAAACATAGCCCCCAGTCCATCCCATCAGATATACAGAGCCGTCATAACCACTAAACGAAATAATGCCTGCCATGGAAATAAATGATGCCGCCGACATCCAGTCAGCAGCAGTTGCTAGTCCGTTTGCTATGGGATGTACACCCTTTCCCGCCACATAAAACTCACCTGTAGAACTAGCTCTAGACCAGATAGCAATGCCGATGTATAGTGAAAAAGTCGATACTACTAAAAGCCAAGTCCACGTTTGTATATCCATTATTTAATCGTTTACCTCGTATTTACTATCTAAGGAATTCATAAGCTTGATATACACAAAAATCAGTATAACGAAAACATATATGGATCCCTGCTGTGCAAACCAAAAGCCTAGCTTAAAGCCTCCTATCTTGATTGTGTTTAATTGCTCTACAAGTAAAATTCCAAAACCGAAGGAAACCAAAAACCAGATGAATAATAATATGGCTAGGTATTTTAAGTTTTCTTTCCAGTATTTCTGTTGAATATCTTTTTCCATAAGCTAGATCGTTTAACAATATCAATGTTTGCTTAAGGTATGATTTATTAGCTTGTAATTTAAACTATGCCTTACTATATTTTTTCTATATCCATCCCTACATTGACAAAATTGTTACCATAACTAGATTCTATAATGAACTCCATACCAGAATTAGATACGCTCATGGATACCCTAAAGAATTCTTTGCAGAACAAAGATTACAGAATGCAATAACAATAAATATAAGCTTTCTTACTACATTAAGATATGAGAGCGGCAATGCACTTCCTATCCAGAGGAATCTGTTACAATCTGTCGATGTGTCTGAGGAATCATAAGAACTCTTCGAGGAGCTAGAAGAAAACTACAAGAATCTTGCTTTATACTTATACCAATTCTAGTTTAGAATGACGGTAATTTTTTATTTTGTTCTTCATGTTCCTTCGTTAAAAAGCCTCGCCGAACCTATGGGTTCGCCTACGTTTTTTGCCTTGATCCATTTTGAACAATTCTAAATCCTTTTCCGTCATCTAAAAATAGAAATGG